>Ga0326728_10002778_pt1 | contig 57132 bp, 42 predicted proteins | sample MB3enrmetagenome_FD_207602 | JGI IMG/M metagenome (GOLD analysis project Ga0326728, IMG submission 207602) | Lab enriched peat soil microbial communities from McLean, Ithaca, NY, United States - MB31MN | ecosystem: Environmental > Terrestrial > Soil > Wetlands > Peat | place: USA: New York... | reverse complement strand
ATTGATCGTCACGACCCGCTTGTCGAGCGGGCCGAGGCCCTTGCGCCAGTGGTACTCATCGGCGAAGCAGCCGCCGGGCCAGCGAACGTTCGGCACCTTGAGAGCCCGCAGCGCGGCGACAACGTCACTGCGGATGCCGCGCGTATTCGGGATTGTGGAGTCCGGACCGACCCAAATCCCCTCGTAAATGCCGTGGCCAAGGTGCTCAGCGAACTGGCCGAAGATGTTTCGGTCGATCTTCGCTCCCGTTTTGGACGGGTCGACCGACAAATGGACCTTCTCCGCGGCCATGCCGGGATCAGTAAAAGCGAGCGCCGTGAGACCGAAACCAATTAGAAGTGTACGCAGCACGGACAGACTCCTCTGGACAAAGAACTAGGAATACATGGGCAAGACAGCAAAAGCAAGCGGCGCGCTGCTTGAGCGCACAACGCGCCAAATCCGGGCACTGCGCTAATCCTGCGTTGACGCATCCCTTGGCCCTGATGGGACGGCATACCCTTTTCTTTCAGCCGGCGAAAGCTCAGGATCGAAACACGTAGTTCCGCAATCCGGCGTTCGTCGCTGCTTTCATCATGTGTTTATCTCCGAACGCTACCGGAACAACAGCGGCGCGAATTCATGCAGGTCACGCCGCCAGGTCAGCCATTCATGCGAGGTTCCAGGCGACTCGTAGTACACATGCTCGATGCCGGCCGCAGTCAACGTCTCGTGGAAGCTGTGAACGCTGGTGTACATGCGTTCCGGTTCCTTCGTTCCAATGCCGATCCAGACCAGCTTCACGCGCTTGTTGAACGCTGCCGCGTCGGCCAAAACACCGTTGTATGCGGTTTTCACGTCGAACGGTCCGCCCATGCCACTGCCGGAGCCGCTGAACCCACCGATCCAGGCGAACTTGTCCAGATTGCCGAGCGCGATCTGAAAGGTCTGCATGCCGCCCATCGAAAGACCCGCCATCGCGCGATGATCGCGGTCTGTGAGCGTGCGGAAGGCGCCATCCACAGCCGGAATCAGGTCATTGATCACGACCTCCTCAAAGGTGCGCGAAAAGAACGGGCGCCGGGGCTGGCCGGCGGCAGGAGGCTGCGGAGGCTCCTCACCCGGCTTCAGCGCATAGCCTTTGTCCATCACGATGATCATGGGGGCCGCCTTCTTGTCCGCGATCAGGTTGTCGAGGATAATATCGACCCGGCCTTGCTTCGGCCAGCCCGTCTCGTCCTCGCCGCCACCGTGCTGCAGGTACAGGGCCGGGTATCGCGCTTTCCCGTTGATGTCGTAGTTGGGGGGCGTGTAGACGAACGCCCGGCGCCACCCGGCGACCGTCTTGGAGTAGTAGCGGAAGTTCCGGATTTGGCCGTGCGGGACATCCTTGATCTCGGAGTAGTCCACGCCGGCTTCCGGAATCTCAATGCCGCTCGATTCGCGGCTCACGCCGTAGAAGTTCTGGCTCGCCGGATCGCTCACGCGCACGCCGTCGATATTCAAGTAGTAGTAGTGGAAGCCCGGAACCTGGGGCGGGATAGTGACGCTCCAGACTCCTTCGCTGTCCCGCTCCATATCCCACAGCTTGCCCAAGTCCACCTGGACCTTCTTGGCGTCCGGAGCCTTGACGCGAAATGTCACGGCGAGGTCGGCGTGAATCCTTGGATATTCCGCACCCATCACATTCGTTGTTGCCGGTTTGCCTTCATCGGCGGCCTGTCCTGGACATAGGCCCGCCGCTAGTATCACTAACAGTAGTGCTCGCACATTCGTCTCCTTTGTAGTTGTCAGCGCTTCACCACGCTGGCCGGCGCGCCCCGCGACGGCCACCATATCGTCGATCGAACCCGCACAGCTCAATATCCGCCGCATTCTGACCCGACACGATGGTCCAGGCACTTGGCATCGTCACCGCCAACGGGGGGCGATGCGTTTATAGAAGAAATTCACGGATGCGGCCCTTCGGGAAGCCGAATGAGCGGCGGCGGGGGAGTTTCCGCCCCCAACTGTTTCACCTTTTCGAACTCGGCTTGCGCCTCTTTCTCGCGGCCCAGTGACCTCAATAGCCGACCCAGGCGGTAGTGGGCATCCGGCTTGGAAGGGTCTAGCCTGATCGCCTCGCGCAAATGTCGAACTGCCTCGTCTGAGTGGTTGCTCGCGGCGAGGAGGATACCAAGATCCAGCTGTGCGAGCCGGCTGTTCGCATCGAATGCCAGCGCCCGCCGAAGGTGCGCCTCAGCCTGCGTCTGCCGGCTCTCATGCATTTCTGCGTCGCCCAGGTAAGTCAAGGATTGTGCGTGCTGCGGCTGGCCTGCCAGTTCGGCTTCGAACTCGGGGCAGGCATCTTCGTAGCGCTGCTGTTTCCAGTAAAGGTAGCCCAGCCCGAAGTGAGCCTTGGGTGGCACCGGCGATTCCTTAACTGCAGCCTCAAACTCCGCGGTCGCGGCCTCTACGCGGTTGGACGCATCGAGTACCTCGCCTAACAGGATATGAACAGGCGCGGAATCCGGGTTCTTCGAAAGCAGAAACTGGAATTCGGCTTCCGCTTCACGGTATCGGCCCGATGCCACGTAGCTCTGCGCTAGTGTGTACCGGAGTTCCACGTTATCGGGCTGCGCGTCGGAGGCCAATTTCAACTGGGCCGCGGCGTCAGCATAGCGCGCGCAACCGTAGTAGCTCATCCCGAGCAGGGCGCGCGCCTGGAAGTTGCCGCCGTCGGCCCGCACCGCTTTTTCGAATGCCGTGGCCGCCTCGGGGAGGCGCTTGGACTTGAAGTAAGCGAGCCCCAGATTGAGATATAGTCCGGGCAAATGGGAATCCAGGCGCAGGGCCGCTTTGTAATGCTGGATGGCAAGCTCGTACTTACCCTCGCGGGCTAGGGCCGCGCCGCTTGCCGCTTCTGCAACGGCTTCTGGAACTGCCGCCCACAACTGGCATGCGGCCAGCACGACACCCAAGATCCGGACGGAACCATGAATCATGTTTTTTGCCGACCTGTCTTTGATCGCTACAGCGGGCCTTTCACGTGAGAAATATTCCCCACGGGCTGTCCGCCGCCGACACTGATTTCCACCTTGCCAGTTGGAACGTCCGATTCGAGCGCGAAACTCACCTCCCGGCTTTCGCCCGCTCGCAAATGAGTCCGCTGGAAGCCGCGAAGGCTCCGCACCGGCGCGTCTTCTCCCGGGCCGCCAGCGACGTATAACTGGACCACTTCGTCGCCGTCCCGCGCCGACGTGTTCTTGACAGTCGCGTGGATCTCGGCGCCCTTCGGCGTCCGCTGCATACTCAGACCCGAATATTCAAAGGTCGAATAGCTCAACCCGAAGCCGAACGTGTAAAGGGGCTCGCTCTTGAGATATCGGTAGGTGCGGCCTTTCATCGCGTAATCGGTGAACGGGGGCAGTTGATCTACGCTCTTGTAGAATGTCACTGGAAGACGGCCCGCCGGATTGTTGACCCCGGCCAAGGTCTCCGCGACTGCGGTACCGGCCTCCTCGCCCCCGTACCACGCCTCGAGCAGGGCGGTTGCGTGCTCCGCGGCGTAATTCGCGCTGATCGCGCTGCCGCTGGTCAGAACGACGACCACAGGTTTGCCGGTTGCAACAACTGCCTTCAACAGATTTTCCTGCGGCTCCGGCAGGTCCAGGCTGGTGCGGTCGCCGCCCAGGAAACCGGGGATGTTCACCCCCCGCATCTCTTCCCCTTCGAGCGAGGAATTCAGCCCGACAAACACAATGGCGACGTCGGAATCTTTCACGAGCGCTTCGGCCTCGGCCAGGGCCACGCCCGCGGGCGGAAGCCAACTGAGTTGCATGCTGCCTCCGGAAGCCGTCTGCCGGTACTCCACACGCACTGTATATTTTCGGCCGCCTTCCAACCGCACCTTGGCCGGCGACGCGGCCCGCGGGGCGCCCGGCGCCGTCTGCGTCGAGGTCATTTGAGTCATAGGACCGGCGCCGAGGGCGATTTCCTTATCGTCGAGGAACAGCCAGGCCTTGCCGGTGCGGTTCCACATGCCGGTGCGAACGGTCAGATCATACTCGCCGGTGGCCGACGGCGTCAGCGTGCACGTCCAGCGCACCGAGTACTTCGCGTGGCCGACCGCCGCAAGCACGGCGGGGTCTTCCATCTCCATGTCGAAATACCCGCGCGCCTCGGTCCGGCGAAGCTTCGGCTCTCCCTGGAGGCCGGGATTGTCGAAGTACTCCACCTGCACTCCGTGCGCGTTCCCGTCCGGGGTCGTCAGAGCAGTTGTGGGCACCAGGGAATGAGTACTCGCCGTATAGGTCGCGCCGAGCGCGTAGCGCACTTGCGCGGCGGGGAACTGCCACTCGATCCCCTCCAGCGGAGTCACCTGCTTGGATGAAATTCCGTGATAATTCCCCAACAGCGCAATGGGATCGTCGGCGGAAGGGCCGATCACCGCAATTCTCCGCACCGACTGGCCCAATGGGAGAAATCCGCCCTGGTTCTTCAAAAGCACGATGGCTTCTCGCTCGGCATTTCGCGCCAGTTGCCGGTGTGCGCTTGAATCGTTCTCTGAAATTGGGATCTTCGAAAACGGGACCCGCTCCGGAGGATCGAACATTCCCAAACGGAATCGCGCCACGAAGAGCCGCTCCACCGCGCGGTTGATCTCGGCTTCTGTAATGTTGCCGGCTCTGACTTCGTCAACCAGAGTTCGATATTCGGTGCCGCAAGTGAGGTCCGTACCCGCTTTGACCGCCGCCACAGCCGCTCCGCCGAGCGTGGAGGTGTACTTATGATTCCGATAGATGTCCCCCACTGCGCCGCAATCGCTCACGACGTAGCCTTGGAATCCCCATTGTTTCCGCAAACGCTTTTGCAGAAGGTCTATGTTGGCGCAGCCAGGTATCCCGTCTACGGAGTTGTACACGCACATGACCGAGTCCGCTTTGCCCTCCATGACGGCGGCCCGGAACGCCGCCAAATACGTATTGACCTTGTCAGACTCGCTCACCCTGGCGTCAAAGACGTGCCGTTCCGGCTCCGGACCGCTGTGCACGGCGTAGTGCTTGGGTGTGGAGACGACCTTCAGGTAGTGAGGATCGTTCCCCTGCATACCCGTGACAAATGCGACGGCCATGCGGCTGGTGAGATAGGGATCTTCTCCGTAGGTCTCCTGGCCGCGTCCCCAACGGGGATCGCGGAAGATATTGATATTCGGCGACCAGTACGTCAGTCCGGCGGTGCGGCCGGGAAGGATGGCGGTGGTTGTCTCACCGGGATGAATCAGAGCGTCATTGTACTTGGCTCGCGCTTCGGTGGAAATGATGTCGGCCACCCGGTGCATCAGGCCGGTGTCCCAGGCGGCGGCCAGTCCGATGGCCTGCGGGAAAACGGTTGCGCGGCCCTGGACTACGCCGTGCAACGCCTCGTTCCACCAGTCGTAAGCGGGCACGCCGAGGCGCGAAATCCCGGGAGCGGTGCTCTGCATTTGAAGCACCTTTTCCTCTAAGGTCATCCGGGAGACGAGATCGGCGGCGCGTGGCTCCGGTGGCAGATTGGGATCGAGGTATGGAGCGCTACTGGCCTGTTGACCAAACGATGCAGTACCAGTCAACGACGCCAACGCGATCAAGAACCGGATCGATTTCAACTTAGAGTCTCCCGTGGTGTTTCTTCTGTACCGAAGTTCTGATTAGACCACAATTGCATCACCTGGCCTGAAGGTCCAAGAAGCTCATCGCTCAGCGGAGAAGGAGGCGGTCGGATCTCATCCGGCCACCTCCTCCGTTCCAATCTGTTGAGTTCGTGTAATGCAGTGTTGCGTCTGGCTGGAGCCGCTGATTCTTCGAAGCCGAGCGCGTCCGCTCTACTACAGCCGCTGCGGGGTAGGCGAGCGGACGCAACAGGCCCCGTCGATCAGAACAGGAACTTAAGCCCGAGCTGGAAGATGCGCGGTTCGTAAGTATTGGTTATTTGCCCAAATTGGGTGCTGCCCAGCGAGGTGTTAGGATTTTGCCACTGTGTGTGGTTGAAGGTGTTGAAGGTCTCGACTCGGAACTCGAACCTGGCCCTCTCCGTGAACTGGAAAGCCTTGAAGAGAGCCATGTTCCAATTGTTGCGCCCCGGGCCGACCACGTCGTTCTTGGCCGCGTCCCCCCACTGGAGCGCTGCCGGTTCAGCGAACGACGAGGTGCTGAACCATTCGAAGCGGGTCCCTGGGTAAGTGACGGGCGAGACTATGTTCGCCCGGTTGCCGGTACCGCCTCCGAACCCAAGGTTGTCGCTTTCGGAGCCGATACTCATCGGAGTTCCCGACTCGAGGGTGAGGATGCCGGACAGCGTCCATCCCCCCGCCACCGACTTGGCGACATGGTTGGCTGAATCCTTGAAGAACGGGAGTTTGTACACGAAGTTCGTGATTGACATCTGCCGCCTGTCCCAACCGGCCGGACCATAGTCCCAACTGGCGTTGAATGGATTGTCGATGGCGGCGAAAAGCTCGCCATCGATAATGTCGAAGGCGTGCGACCAGGTGTAGGATTCCTGGAACGTCAGGCCCTTCCACTCCATGGTCCGGAAGCTGAGCTGCAACGAATTGTAGTTGGAGGTCGCGCCCATTTCCATGTCGTCGATGGTTCCCCAGCCCTGATACGGCCGGTAGAGGTTAGCATTGGCGGGGACGCCGGTGTAACCGCAAACCGAGCCGCAAACCGCCAGACGGTCCGCGGTGTCGCTCGGGGACAGGGGGTTGATATTGATGCCTTCCGATTGGTGGAAGTTCGAGTTGCCCACATAGGACACCGACACGACCACGTTTTGGGCCAACTGGTGCTGGATTCCCAAACTCCATTGAAGCGAGGTGGGTACTTTGTAGCTCTGGCCTAACGTCCATATGTTGGCGGGGAAGTACGGACTTGCCCCCGCCGTTAGTCCGGTTGTCCAAGTCTGGGCGGGATTGTCCAGATACACGTTGTTCGGGGAGGACGAATAAGCGAACGGAACGCTGTTCTGGATCAGGTTGTACATCTCGTTGCCTCCCAGGCGTTCATAGAACATCCCGGTTCCAGCGCGCAGAATTGTCTTGTGCTGTCCGGTCAAATCAAATGCAAACCCGATGCGGGGGGCGAAGGTGTCCCAAGAGTTGTTCACCAAACCCGGCGGAATTCCGTTCTTTCCGGCTAGGCCGACTCCATTCATGTAGAACGGGACGTTCGGTAGAGGACTGGAGGGAACCAGTGTGAATCCGGGACCAGACGTGTTCAGAGCGCCGCTCGGCAGGAACTGGGCCGCATCGGCTGGGTTGTAGAGGTTCGGATAGAAATCCGAGGCATCGTTCTTGGTGTCGTAAGCGTGGGGAATGCCTTCCCAGCGGATGCCCAGATTGAGCGTCAGGCGGTCATTGACACGCCAGTCATCCATGCCGTAGATGGAAAAGGTATTGTTGGAGATCTGCACGAAACCCACATTGGCTGGTTCGCTGTAACCGGAGGCTAAGCCGAGCATGAAATCCGCGAAGCTGTTGCCGGTCAGTTGTCCGAAATTGAAGCTCCCGCCGGCGTTTGACTGATACTGCTGCCACTTGTGGGTGTACATGTACGAGCCGCCGAACTTCAGGTTGTGCCGGCCGTGCATCCAGGAGATATCGTCCTTCCCCTGCCAGCTACGCCAGGTGTTGTACCAAGGCCACCACCCCGGCGAGTAACCGATGTTGTATGGAGCTCCGATGTTAAACCCCGGCAGCTTGTCGGCTGTGTTCGAGTTGAAGAGGTTGGGCACGGTGTATCCGGTCGGTTTGGCCCACAGGCCAACGTCAGTGATGTTGAGGTTGTTGCCGTTCAGGTTGAACGCCGCCTCATTCAACAGGGTCGGGCTGATGGTATAGGTGGTATGCACCACGCCGGCCCAGGAGGGAACGGCCATAACCGAACCGGCCGTAGCATATGTTCCTCCGGCCCACAATGGGGGATGATCCGTCTCAGCACCGTTGTCATAGATCAGGGAAGCCATCAGGGCCAGTTTGTCCCCAATCTGGTGATCGATCCGCGCGTTTTCCTCGCGGTAGTTAACGAGTTGATTAGTCGTCGCGTAGTAACTGGCACTGGAGGTGTTAGGCCCCGGGAACATCCCCGCGGCCAGGAGCGCTGTGGCGTTAGGGTCGAGCAGTCCCGCCGGAATCTTGTTATTCGGGAATGGTTGGCCGGGGGTGAGCCCGTACTGAGCGAACTTGGCGATCTCGGCCGGGTCCCCGACGTTAGGGACCGTGATTACCCCGCAGCCGCCGCCTGTGCAGCCATTGGCTGACAGGAGCGCACTGAAGTCGCCTGTCGTCTCGGCACGTGGAACGGCGGTAGCGCTGATCGCATTTCCGTTGATCAGTCTGCGCCACTCCATGTTATAGAAGAAAAAAGTCTTCTGTTGATGGCCGATCTTGGGAACAGGGCCGCCCAGGTTGAACCCGAACGTGTTGTAGCGGAGTTCCGGTTGGCCTTGGTTATAGAGATTGGAGAAAAACGGATTTGCGTCGAGATCGTTGTTGCGGATGTACTCGTAGAGCGTGCCGTGGAGCTGCTTCGTGCCGCTCTTGGTGGACATGACGATCATGCCGCCGGAGGCCTGGCCCAGGTCGGCCGCGTAATTGCTGGTTAGCACTTTGAATTCCGCGATCGCATCCTGCGACGGGGAAACGAGCATGATGCCGCCGCCGCCCCGGTCATAGGCTTCTCCACCGTTAATAATCCAATCGTTGTGGTCGGACCGCTGACCGTTGAACTCGATGGACCGGTTCTGGGTCTGAGCCATTGGGGTGTCAAAATCCGGAATCCCGGCTGAGGCGCCGGGCACCAAGGCCGTGAGCTGGATGATGTTGCGCCCGTTTGTGGCGAGATCCGAAATCTCCTTGTCGGTAACGGTTTGGCTGACTTCGTTCGACTCCGCCTGGACCGCAATGGCGTTGGCTTCGACGGTGATGCTCTCTTTGGACTCACCGACTTGGAGCTGCGCGTCGGTGCGAACGGTATCGCCTACGTTGAGCGTGACGCCGACCTGTTCATACGCCTTAAAGCCCGCTGCCTCCACGCGAACCTTATACTTTCCGACCGCGAGCTCGGGGGCGTTATAGCTGCCGGTGCTGTTGGATGTGGTGGAACGGACAATTCCGGTGTCCATGTTCGTGATCGTGATCTTGGCGCCTGGGACCGCGGCGCCGGTCTGATCAGTCACGGTTCCCACTATGCTGGCAGTTTCCTGACTATACGCGACTGTGCTCAGCAGAACGAGGCTGAGTATCAGCAAGCATATCCGATATATGGGATATGTGCTTGTCGCGAAAAGCACTTTTCGCATGTCTTTCTCCTTTTAGTAGTCGGTTACGTAAGATCAAGGCAGGGGCCGTTCGCACAACTGCACGCCGCCTGGGACGGCGCGAACGAGCGTAGCAACAATGCTCTAAGCTCGGACTATCCTCTTCTTCTGAACACACTAGACGCTCGTCGCGCCATCCGACCCCAAACCAGGGCCATTTTAGGCACTTTTAGCCATTCCTGAGTAGGGGTGTTACGAGTGGAGATCACCGTGTGGTCACGGGAATGTCACGGTGCAATCAGGGCCGACCTTCGGCTGGCGCCGCAGTAACAGTTGCAAATTCCCTCTCATGGAGGGTCAGGGCGAGAGGGGCGCCGGCGGGACACATATTCCGAGATACACGTGAACAACTTTCAGGAATAAAGACGCACCGGAACACGGGAAGGGGACACTATCGCGCTCACTGACTGGGCTGGGCTGCCGTGCGGAGCGGGATCGATTCCGCAGTGCCAATCGATAACAACCCCGCACGAGGTCGGAACGTGCGACCTCTACTTCGCTTCGTCAATGACTTCTATCGCTCTGATCTCGGCGTAATTCAGCTTCGGCGAGAAAGCGAGCAGGAGTTTGCCTTGGCCGTTGGGATGCAGACCGTGGAATTCGCGGACCACAGGCCGGAAGGCCCCAAGCGCTGCCTGAAAAATGTCGAAGTCCTGCAGCAGCAGGACGCCATTGCAGGTAACATCGAAGACTCTACACCCAGCACCCTGGCAGCCTGCTTCTGGAATCAAAGGGCTGAAGAACGATTCGAGGAAATGGAGCTTGACTGTGTAGCTTCCTGGCGCAACGGGGATGGCGTAGCTGAAATTACCGTACCGCTCTCCGGTGTAAAGGGCCGGGATCTTCGGCCCCGTAGATGGATTCCTATAATGGGTGGGGCGCCCCTCGATGAAATAATTGTCCCCACTCCAGTATGTGCCGTCGGCATCTACAAAACCCGACTGATGGGCGCAAAGGCGGATCGGCCTCAGCTTTCCCGGCGTGCCCGTTGTAAGTTCGAGCGCACTCACGAATGCCGGCGTCCCCCAACTCGAAAGGAACTCCAGGTGGAGCTCGCCGTCGTCCGATGCCGGGTACACGTCCTTGAAAACACGTACGTCGACCGCAGCGGAACCGGCGTCGGCAACCGGATCGAAGTCCACCAGCAACGGATGGCCGTTGAGGTTTATTTGGAAATGGCGGTGATTTTGGGCGTCCTCCTTCTGCTCCACATCCGGCTGCCTCAGGGAATCGGCGAAAAAGAGCCTCAGCTCGTAAACGCCTGGGCGGATTGGGATGTCGTAACGAAACTGCCGCTGCGATTGCGGGACCGTCATATCGGCGGCGATGGCTTCCCGCATGGTTCTGAACGGGCCCTCATCGGCCACGGGGGGAAAGAAATGCCGCGGACCAGGGTGGGAAACGCCTCCTTCGTAATAACGGTCGGCTTCCCAACTGTGCCCCCACACGTCCACATAAGGAGATCCTATATGACCGGCCGCGACACGGATTTCGCCGACTCCAGGCGTCAAAGCGACCCGCTGGCGCGTCGCTGGCGGCCCTGGTTCGTTCAGCCCCGGGCGCGGAGGTGAGCCCGCTGGAAAGACAGAGGACTGCGGACTGGGAGATCTTAACTCGAACAACAGGTAGCCGAGGCAGACGATTACGAGTGCAAACAGCACCGCCACTCCAACCAGGATTTGTAACAAACGGCGAGGCTTGTTTTGTGCTGGTATAGGGATATCAGGCGGTGTCGCCGCCTCTTCGGAACGAGTCTCGAAGACGGGCAAATATCTGCCTTTCGGAATGGTGATAACGACCGGTTCGTCCTTGCCCTCGTTGGCGAAATAGTGCTCCAATTTCATCCGCAGCAGCCGGGCCTGCGAACGGACGATATTGTCCTCATTCGGGTTGTAGCCGGGCCGCCGATCGTATGCGAGAATCCCGATCTGCTGTTCCGTCGCCGCTTCGGGCCTATTGTCGAGGGCGCACTGGCACACGTGGAGCAAGAACGCTCGAAGCCGCGGTGACTTCTCAAAGGTAGTGCTGGAGGCCACGCGACGCACCAATTCCTCTCGCTGCCCTGCAGCCAAGGCAGGAGCTTCCTTGGAATGCGACAACGGTACCTCAGCCAAGCCCACCTCGGGTTAAACTCCCTTGCTCGCGGTTTCAGTTAACGTTTTAGATAACATACCACACGTGATGAATGCGGAAAAGGGGGTGGCGGGGTTTGGGCAGTCGGAACCCGCCTGCCGTGCAGCCCGTGCATACACCGTGCAACCACTCGTGTATGCCCCGTCCCGGCGGACCGGTGACGCTATGACGTCGCCTATCCGATCCTGGAAATGCGACGATTGGGCATCCAGACCCACGCGCCGCTGTCGCCCTGGGCGGGCTTCAGTTGGGTGCAGAACCGCTCTTCCCATAGGAAACGGCCGCCTGGGTGCCATGATCTTCGGCGGAGCAAACTCCGGCCCGAACAATGGAGACCTGCAGGCATCCCCTTAGAATGCTCCCCTGATGGACGGGTCGCAGACCTCGGGTGCGGATGAACACCTGCAGTTGAACGAAACCTCTTTGTGGCAGGGCAGCCGCGCGAACCGGCTGAATCCGCGGGCGCGAGAAGCAGTGCCTGCAATCCGAAAGCCTCTGCTCGAGTCACAAGGACTGGACGGCAACAAAATCTCCACTGCTGAAAAGCTCGCACAGGTATCAGTGGGGTATTTGGCCGATGGGCGGCGCGATTATCGATATGCGATGGAGGGCGGGAAGGATCGTCTCCTTGGATCTTCACTCGAAGAGCGAGGGAGCGATCCGGCTGATTCCACCGCAAGCACAGGCTGTTGCCGGCATCCGCACTCCCGAAGGAGAACCGCTGCTCGTGGGAAAGGACGGCACGATCCGCCTGACGAAGGGGATCTCCTACTCGGTCACGTTCCGATGACCCTTTATCAGCTTCAGGTGCTGCCGCGGGCGGCGGCACGAAAGTGGCGGGCGCGGCAGGCGACACGCACGACCGGCGACTGTGCCGCGTTCGCCGTACTGGTACAAAAGAGTCTATGAGCAAAACCATCGGTCTAGCGAGCCACCGAAAGAGAGGTGGCATGTCACTGAGGAGGTTCGCACTACGTCTTGTCCTCATGGGCACGTTGAGCACGGCGTCTGTGGCTCAGAACGCTCCCGTGCACCCAAACTGGCCTGGTCCCGGGCAGCTCTTTGTGGGGACTTGTTATCAGCCCATCGATCGCACACCTGAGCAGATTGATCGCGACATTGCGATCATGAAGCACGCAGGATTCAACGTGGTGCGCATGGGGGACCTATCGTGGGACTCGTTTGAGCCCTCGCAAGGCAAATTTGAATTCGAGTGGTTCGACAAGGTGATGGACAGGATGCGGGCCAACGGGATTAGGGTGATCCTGGATATTCCGGGGTCGCCGGCGCCCATCTGGCTGCATCGTGCGTACCCGGGCATCGATATCGTCAGCCAGAACGGCACGCGCCTTCCACCCGCCGAGCGCTATATGGACAACATTAGCGATCCGGATTACGTGCGCGAAGTAGGAATCATCGCGGACGCGCTGATGAAACGCTATGCCCATCATCCGGCGGTGATCGCCGTCGGCTACAACAACGAAATCGGAAACGGTTTCATGTCGTATTCAGAAGCCGACCGGCAACGGTTTATCACATGGCTCAAGAGAAAATACGGAACCATCGAAGAACTCAACAAGGCCTGGGCGACACAGCGATGGTCCCGCAGGTTGAATAGCTTCGAGGACGTTGACTTGCCACTCGCAGACGGGCCTGGACCCTCCGAGCGGTATCTGGATCTCCACCGCTATTGGTCCGATGTCTCAGTGGCCCGGCTCGAGGAACTCGATCTGATCCGCCATCGCAATATGCCGGATGTTCCATCGATCTCGAATCTGTGGGATACGGCATCGAGGCGAGGCTTCGATTATCTCGCCACGTACAAGTCGTATGTGTCCTACGGTGCGGAGGGCTTCTACCCGGGTGACCCGGTCAGTGGCGCGTTTGGGGCACTAATGACGAAAGGCGATCTGGACACACCCATCTGGTTCAACGAATTTACTGCGGGCGGTGGAGGTTTCTACGGAACGCCGGGCCGAAGCCGGATGTACGCGTATCTCGGGCTCATGATAGGCGCGCAAGGGATGCTCGCATGGACGTTCAACAGTCATCTTGGAGGAGAGGAGCAGGCGCTCTTTGGGCTGGTCGACCACGACGACACTCCCTCCTGGAAAGTGGAGGAGTTCGCGCGTGTCGCTTCTGAATTCAAGCAGATTTCGAAATTCGGGTTCCCACGCTACACGCATCCGGACGTGGCCATCGCATATTCCTTCGATTCCTTCGTCGATTCAAGACCGAACGGTCCCTCCAGTACGACGCTTCAGTACTTCAAGCCTACCTATACGGAACAAGTACAAGGAGCCTTTGAGCCCCTGTTCCGTGCAAACATCGACACGGCTATCATCAACATCGGGCACAACAGCCTTTCGCCCTACAAGCTGGTCATCGTGCCGGCCGATTATGTGATGGACGCCGCAAGTGCGAAAGCTCTTCGGGCCTATGTGAGCGGAGGCGGCACCGTTCTGATGACCGCGTTTTCGGCCAAGGTTGACGAGCACGGGCAATGGTTCAATTCGCCGCTGCCCGGCCGCTTGAGCGATGTATTTGGACTGAAGACAAACGCGTTCTATGACTTTCCGGCGGCACTGAGATTCCAGTTGGGTGGTGAGTCGATTGAGACCGGAGTACATCGCTATGAAGTTCTTGAACCGTCCACGGCCACGGTCGTTGCGCGATTCACGAATACCGCGGACCATACTCCTGTTGTCACAATCAACAAGTTCGGCAAAGGAAATGCGATCTATCTGGCGACGGAATCGAATCCTTCCGCGATCGGACCGCTGATGAACTATCTCTACACGGTTGCGGCTATTCAACCGGGTCCCAAGACACCCGAGGGAGTTTACGCAAGAGTTGTCGATGGCCGGACTCTCTTTGTAAACACGACCGGGGAAGAGAAGAGAATCCCCATCACCAGCGTCAAGAAAGGAATCATCAGCGATCGCGTGTTTGAGGAGACTGTGGTCCTTGGTCCAATGGAGGTGGATCTGATCCAGTCTCTGGGCCGCCCTTGACATCGCGGCGCACCCGGTCCACCGCCGTGTACGATTTGGTCCAACTGCTGACGGCCAGCCTGCTCTGCGTCTCGCCGTAAGTCAGCGAAGGGCCGCACGCCATGCCGCAGATCCACGTGAGCGCAGGCGCGCTGGCGGCGTCGAACCCCGCGCGCGAGTTAGAGCGGGTGTCCGGAGATTAACTGGGGCGCCGATCTGCCAACCGCAGTCGACGGATGTGCCCTCACCCGCTGCCAGGCACTACAATAGCGGGTAAATGAGATCTTTCCTCGCTTTGACTTTGGGCGTTCTGGCTGGGCTTGGGGCTGCGGCGCAGACCGCGCCGGCGCTGGCGATCGACGCGAAGGCCGGCGTTCACCCGATCAGCGCCTACGTATACGGCATCAACGAGTGGGGCGACAACGGTCTGATGGAGTTGATGCGCATCCCGCTGGTCCGCTGGGGCGGCGACGATGCCACCGCTTACAACTGGCAGACCAACGTCAAGAACAACACCGGCGACAACCCGTGGTGTTTTGAGAATTACTCCGTCAGCCCCGGCTTCGATCAGATCCACAACGCGAACCTGGCTGCCGGCACGGTGACGCTGGGAACCATCTCGCTGATGGACTGGACCGCTGGCGCCGCTGGCGCGTGCAGTTTCAGCGTTAAGAAATACGGCACGCAGAAGGCCGTCAATCCGGGCGATGCCGATTGCGGCAACGGCGTCCTGCTGAGTGGCGCCGCGGTGAACAACGATCCCACCGACGCCTACACGGCCGTGACCACGGGTTTCTCGCAGCAGTGGGTGCAGCACCTTATGACCAGCTTCGGCCCTGCCAACGCGGGCGGCGTGCGTCTGTTTGACATGGATAACGAGCCCGAATACTGGGTCGGGACGCACGCCGACATCTACAAGAACAACGCGACTTATGCCGACATGCTGAGCCGCAATCTGAAGTGGGCGCAGGCGGTGAAGGCAGTGGACCCGACGGCGCTCGTCGTCGGACCGGTGCCCGGCGGCTGGATTGGCATGCTGTTTTCCTGGGCGGACGCGAACAGCGGCTGGAGCACCTATCCCTACCAATACTGGGATAATCCGGTCGAGTATAACGAGCACGGACAGACATATTGGATTCCTTATTACCTCCAGCAGATGCAGCAGTTCGAACAGCAGAACGGCTATCGCCTGCTCGACGTGCTCGACGTGCATGCCTACATCACTCCCTCCGGTTTGAGCGGCAGCGTGGGCGACGCGGCAATGGAAACCCTGCGCATGACTTCGACGCGCGAGTTCTGGGATCCGAATTACTATCCGCCGGGCGGCGGCTACGAAGACGCCACGGGCGCGGAGCAAGCGCCGCAAATGGTCCCGCGCCTGCGCCAGTGGGTGGCCGACAACTACCCGGGTACCAAGACTGCGATTACGGAATACTCGTGGGGGGCGATGAATTCGATTACGGGCGCCATCGCGCAAGCCGATATTTTTGGCATCTTCGGCCGCGAATCGCTGGACTACGGAACCATGTGGGGAACACCCAATCCAACCGATCCGGGCGCCTTCGCGATGAAGATCTTCCTGAACTACGACGGCAACGGCAGCCAGTTCGGGGGCACCAGCGTCTCGGCGACCTCGGATAATTCGGACGTGCTCTCGATCTTCGCGGCGCAGCGGAACGATTCCGCGCTCACCGTGCTGGTGCTGAACAAGACCGCGGGCGACCTCGCCGATACCATCAGCCTGGCCAACTTCACGCCCGCCGGCACGGCGCAGGTGTGGCAGTACAGCGCCGCGAACCTCGGCGCCATCGTGCGCCAGTCGCCCGACCTGAGCGTGTCCTCCGGTGGCGTCAGCACGACCTTTCCGGCGCAATCCATGACGCTGCTCGTGATTCCGCAGGCGCAGAGCGCGATGAGCGTGCCGCAACCCGTGGTCACCGCGGTCACCAGCGCCGCGTCGTACGATGCGAGCGGCGTGTCGCCCGGCGAGATCGTGGCCATCTGGGGCCAGGGTCTTGGACCGGCCGCAGGCGCGAATCTCGAACTCGATTCCAGCGGGCTGCTCACGACTTCGCTGGGCGGCACGCAGGTGTTCATCAACGGCAATCCGGCGCCGCTCACCTACGCGGGCAGCAAGCAGGTCAACGCCATCGTCCCCTATCAAGTGGCGACGGCAACGACAGCCAACGTGGTGGTCGTCTATCAGGGAAACGCGTCAGCGCCGTTGCCAGTGCTCATAGCGGCGGTGAAGCCGGGCATCTTCACCAACGGTCATGGGCAAGGGGCAGTTTTGAACTTTGACTACAGCGTGAATAGCCCGGCGAACCCGGCGACCCGCGGACAGTACGTCTTCATTTACGCGACCGGCGAGGGTGTGACGATTCCTCCTGGCGTCGACGGCCGCGTCACCGGAACGCCGTTGCCGACGGCGGCAGCTGCCAACTGCGCGGCCACCATGGGCGGTCAGCCGGCCCCGACGAACTTTTGCGGCGAAGCGCCTGGTTTCACGGCCGGCGTGATGCAGGTGAACGCGCTGGTTCCGGAATCGGTGGCCCCAGGCAACGCCGTACCGGTGACGATCACCATCGGCGGCGTCACCAGTCAGGCTGGTGTTACGCTGGCAGTGAAGTAGAGCCGCGGGCGCAAAGACGGCCATGGTAGCGCTACCATAATCTCGTCGCAATCGCTCAGCGACCTGTTCGCGGCCCGCATTGCGAAGTACCGAGAGCTCTACCGAGCGTTGAAAGAGTTATTCGAGGAGACTAGCAAATGACCACGTCGTATTTCGCCGATATCCCGCCCATCCGCTTCGAGGGTGCCGATTCCGTCAACCCGCTCGCCTATCGCTACTACGACAAGGACCGTCTCGTCCTCGGCAAGCGGATGGAAGACCATCTTCGAATGGCTGTCTGCTATTGGCACACGTTCTGTTCGGAGGGTGCGGATATGTTCGGTCCGGGGACTTTCCAACGTCCGTGGAACAGCGGCCCGATGGACCAGGCGCACGCGGAACACAAACTCAACGAAGCCTTCGAATTCTTCACTCGCCTTGGCCTCCCTTATTTCTGCTTCCACGACACGGACGTCATGGCCGAGGCGCATACCATTCGCGAGCACGTGGACAACCTCGCGCGGATCGGCGACTCGATCGCAACCAAGATGGCCGCGACCGGCGTGAAGTTGCTTTGGGGCACGGCGAACCTGTTCAGCCATCCCCGTTACATGGCGGGCGCCGCATCGAATCCGGATCCGGATGTCTTCCGCTTTGCGGCAACCCAGGTGCGCCACTGCATCGAGTTGACGAAACGGCTTGGCGGACAGAACTATGTCTTGTGGGGTGGCAGGGAGGGTTACGATTCGCTCCTCAATACCGATCTCAAGCAGGAAAAAGCGCAACTCGGGCGTTTCCTCCGGATGGTGGTCGAGCACAAACACAAGATCGGTTTTAGCGGCACGATCCTGATCGAACCCAAACCGCACGAGCCCACCAAACACCAGTACGATCACGACGTGGAAACCGTCTATGCGTTCCTGCTCGCCAACGGCCTCGAGAAGGAAGTGAAGCTCAACATCGAAGCCAACCATGCCACGCTGGCCGGGCATAGCTTCGAACACGAGATCGCGACCGCGGTGGCGCTCGGCATCTTGGGCTCGATAGACATGAATCGCGGCGATCCGCAAAACGGATGGGACACGGACCAATTCCCCAACGACGTTCGCGAGATTACCATGGCGGTCTACTACATTCTGCTCGGCGGCGGGTTCACGACTGGCGGCAATAACTTCGATGCCAAAGTGCGCCGCCAAAGCATCGATCCGGCGGATCTGTTCTACGGGCATATCGGAGCTGTGGACACGGTCGCGCGCGGCCTGCTCAATGCGGCGGCGATGATCGAGCGTGGCGAACTTGCCGGCATTGTCAACGATCGATATGCCGGATGGCACAGCGATCTCGGCCGTGCCATTCTCGACGGCAAGATGACGTTGGAAGCGGTTTCCGACGGCGCGGTCGCCGAGCGAATCGCTCCGCAGCCGCGGTCTGGCCGTCAGGAACTGATCGAGAACATCACAGCCCGATACATCTGAGATGGCACGGCCCCGGCCATCAGGCTTCGCAGAGCTGGAACGTTTGACGTAGCATCACCCGAGTTTCGGGGCTTAGGAATCACTCCTCTGGTGCTCCAGTCGTCGCCGCGCGGCGTTGCAATTCAAGGCGGCAGCCTGATGTTTCGCGCTCAAATGATCGTCAATGCGGCGCGTCACATGCTCTACAGCGTTTCGGAGCCGATTGGCGTAATATGGTCACAGTCCGCCAGAAGGTTGATGAGGTTAACAAGATGATTCCTTTCTCCCGGCTGGTTCCGCTCGCTTTTCTGCTAACGCCGGCCGTCGATCGCGCTCAGAGCCTTCCCGTTGAGTTGTTGTTCGACGGAGAACCGCTTCAGACTGCCGAGCCTCCTCAATTCTCCTGCCGCGACGACAACCGCAATGAATGGATCGGTTGTGAGATTGCCCTGGAGCCCGGCACCAGCCGGTATGTCATGGCGAGGCCGGCGCCGGGGAAATACACACTGCACGTCGAAATCGACGAAAACAAGGACAATCCTGCCCGGTTTCCAGGCGACTACGACGTGTTTCATCACTTCGAGGTCACCAGCGACTCGCCGGCCATCGTGAGTGTGGACATGCTGAAGTTGATCCACCTCACCGAGCCGTGGGACAACAACGTGGACCTGGATGGGATGCTGGCGAGTGAGTGGTCGGAGAAACCGCAAGCGGGCCGGACGGTGACCTTCCAGTGGGACCCGGTCGCGCCTCTGGCCGAATACAGCTACGCCGTCTACGAGCTCGATGGCCCCTCGTGCGACCGGGGCCGCGACGTCGTCCGCGGCACAACGCATGAAGCGAGCGTCAGGCTGCACCTGCCTCTTTCTTCGCCCGGACACTACTTCGCTTTTGAACTCACCGCGCAAAGGAATGGACGGAGCATCGGCGAGGTGTTCACTCACGATGCCGGCGCGCAGGGTTGGTGGATTGAATTCATCGTGCGCAATTCGCCTCGCCGGCCGGCCGCCGCAGCCGCGGTCGCCAATGACGCCCTTCTTGCCGAATGGAAGACGACGATCCCGAAGCCGGCCTGGTGGGACGATGTCCCGCCGTCGCCCTTGGCGATCCATTCGCTCGGCGATCTGATGGCGGTGTGGCAGTCGGGGATCAACGACGATGCGAGCCGGCATCGGTTCTACAAGTTGGCCTACCAGGCGATTCTCGATCACGCCGGCGACCAACACTTGGTCGCGCAGGCCATCTCGCTGATGGCCTACGCGGGAGACTCGGAAGATCGTTTTCCGTTGCTCGAATTCGGCGTGGATCACTTCTTCTTCTATAACCAGCGCACCGACAATTGCGCTCACTGCAAAATCGGGGAACTCACCGGCGAGATGGTCCGCGACCTTGCCGAAGCGTATATTTCACGCGGCGAACCGGAGGCTGCCATCCGGATCATCGAACGTCTTGTGAGCGAGCGTGAGCAGGATGTCAGCGCGTACAATCTTGCGCTGACGTTCGAGACGAAGTCGCGTGCGTACCGGGCGATGAATGACTTCGAAAGCGCGAAGGCGGCCGTTCGGGAAGGCCTGCGGCGGTTCCCGGAGGGTTGGCAGGCCGATCAACTCCGCAAAACCCTGGAACAGTACGAGCAGGAAACCGCGAAACCGGTTACCAATGAGTGAAGCTCGCACACGTACTGCCTGGTTCCTCAGTGAGCCTTGCGTCAGGTTGCAGAGGCTGCGATCATTACTTTGAACGCGAATCCAGAGGTCCCGATCATGCGCAATCGTTTGCTGATTCTCGCCATCTTTGTCGGCGGCTCCGCCAGTTTGTTCGCCGAGACGCCCGCCTGGCAGCCTGCTGCCGGGCATCCGACCCTGCCGCTCTGGCCAAACGGGGCGCCCGGCGCCACGCCGAATCCGGCGCCGGAGGTCGATACCACAACTGCGAAAGACAACCTCATTGCGGGCAAGCCGCTCATCCGTCTTGGCAACGTTTCAAGTCCCACTCTCACGCTCTACACGGCACGGGACAAGAACACGGGCGCTGCCGTGGTTGTCTTTCCGGGAGGCGGTTACCGCATCGTCGCCATTGACCTCGAAGGGGCCGAGGTGTGCGATTGGCTCAATTCCGTAGGCATCAACTGCGTCCTGGTGAAATACCGCGTGCCCGACTCGGGGCCATACCCAAAGTCTTCCGCTGCGCTGCAGGATGCCCAGCGCGCCTTGGGGATCGTGCGCTCTCATTCGAACGAGTGGCATGTAGATCCGCACCGCATCGGCGTCCTTGGCTTTTCCGCCGGCGCCCATCTTGCCGCCGCGCTCAGCACTCACTTTGATCGGCGGCTCTATGATCCGATCGACGCCGCGGATGCTCTCAGTTGCCGGCCCGACTTTGCCGTGATCGTCTATCCGGGTTATCTGGCACTGGCGGAGAAGAACTTCACTCCGAATGCCGACATACCCGTGACCGGCCAAACCCCGCCTTCGTTTATCGTTCAGGCCGAGGACGACCCGGTCCATGTCGAAAACGCCGTGGTCTATTTCCTCGCGCTAAAGCGTGCAAAGGTTCCGGCGGAACTGCACATTTATGCCGAGGGTGGGCACGGTTATGGCCTGCGCCGTACAGCACTCCCGGTCACGACGTGGCCCCTCAGCGTGGAAACATGGCTGCACACAATTCATATCCTGCCTGACGCGGCTGGATCGGGCTCACTGAAGTAGGCGCCGCAAGTGATCCAGGCAGGCTCAGTGGCAGCGCTCGACTGTTTTTTGATCGCTGACGACCTGACGGGCGCCTGCGATGCTGCCGTTCATTTCGCGATGCGCGGGCGCCGGACGATAGTGCCGATTGCACCGTGCGCCGGACTCGCGGACGCGAGTGTAATCGCGATGAGCACAGACAGCCGGGACCTCGAACCCGCGGCTGCCCGGGACGCGATCTCGGCCGCCGCGAGTCTGCCGGTTGGTTCCCCGTCGATCATCTTCAAGAAGATCGATTCCACCTTGCGCGGCAATGCCGGCGTGGAAATCGACGCAGCCCTCGCAGCCTTCCGTCGCGATGCCGCTGTGGTCTGCCCTGCTTTTCCACGGATGAATCGTATCGTGGAAGCGGGATACCTTCGCATTAACGCCGACGCGGGTTTTGTTCCGATCCAGGTCGCCGCTCACCTCCGAGCACAAGGAGTGGAGGGATGTGTGCGTGCTGAGCACGAAGCCATCCCGGAGGCGATCTCTTCCGGCGCGCGGATGGTGGTGCTCGATGCGGTTTGCGATGACGATCTGGACCGGATCGCCGCCGTTGGTCTAGCGCTCGATTTCCGCATCTTGTGGGTGGGATCGGCGGGCCTCGCATCGGCTCTGGCGCGCATGCTGCCGGTCGCGTCGCGATCTCGTCCCCGACTGGCGCCCAGAGGCCCCGTGCTGTTCTGTATCGGATCAGATCACCGGGCCACACTCGCACAGCAGATGGCTCTCGTGGGCCGGCGCCAGGCGCTGTTGGTCCACTCGGGGCCGACCAACGGGGAGTGCATGGAAACCGCGCTGAGGAGCGGCCAGCATGTGGTGTTGCGCATTCCACTTGGTCAGGTCTCCGCGCAATGCTTGAAGGGACTGGTCGCCTGCGCTCGCAACCACGCGCTAGTGCTGTCCGGTGGCGCAACGGCTTCACTGGTTTGCCGGGGCGCCGGAGTGCAGCGGATCGATCTTTTTGATGAAATCATTCCCGGAGTTCCTTGTGGCGTGATTCGCGGCGGCGAGCTGGATGGAATTTCAGTCGTCACCAAAGCAGGCGGATTTGGGCGTCCTGATGCTCTAATTCAAGTAGCGGACTATTTTACATGCCTGAACCAATGAAGAACCTGCCGGCCATTGTGTTGAGCATGGGCGATCCGGCTGGAATCGGCCCCGAAATTGTCGTCAAGGCCCTTGCCGACCCACAACTCGCGCCGCTGGCCCGCTGGATTGTGGTGGGAGATAGCCGCGTCCTGGAACGGGCAGAGCGGATTACCGGCCTGAAGCTCGAATCGGCGGAGCTGCACGACGTCAGGACGCTCACCGGCATCGACGCGTTCGCGTGCGGCCGATTGGACGCCCGCTGCGGGGCCGCGGCGGTCGAGTACGTCCGCATCGCCACGGAACTATGTTTGCGGGGCGAGGCCGATGCGATGGTAACGGCGCCCCTCAACAAGGAAGCCGTAACGCTCTCCGGACGCCGGTTTTCGGGGCATACCGAGTACATTGCGGAGCTATGTGGCGCTACGGAATCTCGCATGTTGCTCTGGAGCGAACGGTTCTCCACCGTGCACGTTACGACGCACGTCGCGCTGCGCCAGGCGTGCGAGCTGGACACGCCGCGCATCCTTCGCACCATCGAGCTGGGGAGTGAAGCCATGAAACTGGTCGGGATCGATCAGCCGCGCATAGCGGTGTGCGGATTGAATCCCCACGCCGGCGAGCACCAGCTTTTCGGCAACGAGGAACAGCGCTTCATCGCGCCCGCCATCGAAGAGGCTGGCCGCCGGGGCATCCCGTGCAGCGGCCCGCATGCGGGCGATACGGTTTTCCTCCAGGCATCCCGCGGCGCGTACGATCTGGTAGTTGCGATGTACCACGATCAAGGCCACATTCCCATGAAGCTGATCGACTTCGAAGGGACGGTCAATATTTCTCTGGGTATTCCGATCATCCGCACATCGGTGGATCATGGCACGGCATTCGATATCGCCGGGAAGAACCAGGCCGATCCGCGCAGCATGAAACAGGCTATGCGCGTGGCAGCGCGCATGGCTTCAACAAGGCGGGCCGCTACAAGGCCGTCCTGAAGCCTGGATGATTCGGCCCGCAGATCAGCCTCGGTACTCTCTCACCTTCTCCTGCACGTCGGCAAGGTACTGCATCGCCTCGGTCCGTGTCCTGATGGCGGCGACTCGCGCGACGATCGCAGGGCGCCGCTCGGGTGAGATGGCGAGATCCTGTCCCATCGCGGAGTGCAACACCGCCGGGAGGTTCCCTTGATTTACGTCGGCGTCCGGACGGCTCGCAGGAGTCTGATCGACAGCCGGTGACGGCGTGCTCAGCGCCGGCGCCGCGCCTCCGGAATTCGCCGGCACAGGCAGCTCCGTCGGGGCATCGTTTCTCGCCGCGCGAAGTGTAATCAGGGAATCCACGCGATTGGCCCTCGCGTCGCGTGCCGTCATCGGATTCAGCCCCCAAAGGGCCTCCAGTGTCGCCGGGATGGAAGCATGATCGTAGAGCCGGTGATCGATCAGGTTTCTTGGGATGAGCGGCGAGACGACGATAGCCGGAACGCGGGGGCCGTACCGCTGGAATGTGAAGCCGTATTGGTTGAACTCGGCGCCGGGCACGGTATCGCCGGGCGCCGGGGCCTCGGGCGGACTTACGTGGTCGTAGAAGCCGCCGTGCTCATCCCACGTGACGATGAGGAGGCTGCTTCCCCAGGCAGCGGAGTTGCGGATCGCCTCATAGGTCGCTTTGATCAGAGCCTCGCCACGAGTCACATCCGCCAAGGGATGCTGAGAGGTGCCGTCTTTGTAATCGTGCAGTACGTCGTAACTCGGTTCGATGAAGATATAACCATCCGGATAGTCCGCCCCGGCGAGATCAGCGGCAAAATCACTGTAATGGCGGATATCGTCGAGGCGGATACCTTTGAGTGCGGCGACAATCGGGAAGTCGTCGCCGCCATACAGCCGCCGCTCGATGCCTCTCGTTTGGAGCGCGTCAAAAATCGTGCCGTTCCGGAAGGACAATCCGTCGACAGCCTCCCACTTGGCGATTTCCACGGTTGTTGGACTGTGATCGAGCCCCGCCGACGATGCGGCGTGGACGAACATTCGGTTGGGCCAAGTCGGGCCGGGCATGGAAGCGTGCCAGTTGTCGCAAACGACGAATTCGCGGGCGAGAGCATCCTCGACCGGCAACTGTTGTGGCAGGTAACACTGCATGATCTCGGCGGGATCTTGGCCGCCACTCGAAACGTATGAGGCGACAAATCCACTGTTGTCGATCGCCGGATACGGGCCGCCGGACGGATAGGTCGCGGCCGGTCCGCAGAGCTGGTGCAGCACGTCGGGAAATTCGTGGCCCGGGTCAGTCGGCATCTGGTAATCGGCGCCGGGGGAGACCGCGCATGTCTGGCCGTTGAAGCTATTCGATTCTGTCCCGATCAAGCCGTTGATTTTCGTCGACGCTGCCGTGACGGCATCGACGCCGGTTATACCGGAGAATCCTAATAGATGGTCGAATGAGCGGTTCTCCAGCATCAGGACAAATACGCGCTCGATGCCGAGCGCTTCCGCGGTGCCGTTCATGCTTTTAACCCCCTTTCCAAACGGGCCGGTGCTCAGTCTATCACGCCGAAAGCTGGGGCAGCGGACGGCATTTCGTGGGCGGCATTTCGTGGGAAGAGACGGAAGACCCGGTTGTGAACGGCTCTTGAAAAATGTAATAAAGGGCTCTTTTTGTCTTGACTGCCGGCCCGAACCCGGACCATAATGGTGCGTTATTGGGCGCGCGGCATGGGAACAATAGTGCGCGTCCTTCCCTGTGGCTCCGAAGCAGACCTGTCGGGCGCCGGGCCGCCAGACAGCGTTGGGGGGAACCTGATGCCTGGTCGCGAATCGAGCATTGCAGACGCCCTGCGGTGCTATGGAATCCCACGCAGAAAATTTCTGAAGTTTTGCGGTTCGATGGCAGTCATGCTGGGTCTGCCCGCGGGCGCAGCCGCGCAGGTTGCCGCAACCCTGGAAAAGAAGCGCCGGCCGGTGTTGGTATGGCTGGAGTTGCAGGATTGCGCCGGCAACTCGGAATCGATGTTGCGCTCCAGCCATCCGTCGATCACGGAGCTGGTGCTCTCGTTTTTCTCCTGGGAATACCACGAGACCATCATGGCCGCGGCCGGCAAGCAGGCCAGTAGCGTTCTGGATCGCGTGGTGCATGAGGAGGCCGGCAAGTACCTGGCCATCGTGGAAGGTTCGATTCCCACCGCCAACCCCGCATATTGCACGGTCGGCGGCCGCTCGGCTCTGGATATCGCCAAGCAGGTTTGCGGAAATGCCGCGGCGGTGATCGCCGTCGGTTCCTGCGCGTTCGATGGCGGCCCACAACGGTCGGCACCGAACCCCACCGGCGCGATCGGCGTGGGGGAAGCTGTCCCGAACTTGAATCTGGTGAACATGGGCGGCTGTCCTCACAACCCCGCCAACACCGCCGCGCTGTTGGTCTATTGGCTGACCTATGGCCGGATGCCGGCGCTGGATGCCCATAAGCGGCCCTTGTTCGCGTACGGGCACATCATCCACGACCAGTGCGAGAGGCGCGCCAATTACGATGCCGGCCGTTTCGTGGAGCGCTGGGACGACGATGGCGCGCGCCGCGGGTACTGCCTTTACAAAATGGGATGCAAGGGGCCACACGGGACCTTCAACTGCCCGGTGGTCCGGTGGAACGACGGGACGAGCTGGCCCGTCGAATCCGGGCACGGCTGCGCCGCCTGCGCCTCCTACCGCTTCTGGGACACGGCGCTGCCGCTCTATCGGCGTCTGCCGGGGGTTCCCGGCTTCGGTGTGGATATCACGGCCGGGAAGATCGGCGGCTGGATGACGGCCGGCGTTGCCACCGCTCTGGGGTTGCACGGCATCGCCAGCGCGGCGCGCGCGCAGATGCGCCCGCGAGGCGAGGCGCCGAGAGGCGGCCCGACCGAGATCGGCCGGGGCAGCGGCCTGGTGGAGCGCGACGGGCCGCCCGAGAAGTCGTGACAGTGGAGGAGATCGGATATGGCGCGCATTGTCGTTGATCCGCTGACGCGAATTGAAGGGCACCTTCGAATGGAGGCCCAAGTAGAAGGTGGCGCGATCTCCGATGCCTGGAGTTCCGGCACCATGTTCCGCGGCCTCGAACTGGTGGTCCGCAACCGCGATCCGCGCGAGGCGTGGTACTGGCTGCAACGAATCTGTTCCGTGTGCACCGTCGTCCATGCCCTCGCCTCCGTGCGAGCGGTGGAGGACGCGCTCGAGATCGAAGTGCCCGATAACGCCCGCCTGGTGCGCAACCTGATCGCCAGCGCGCAACTGGTGCAGGATCACGTGGTTCACTTCTATCACCTGCAGGCTCTCGACTGGGTAGACGTCGCGAGCGCCCTTAAGGCCGATCCGGTAAAAACGGCGCAGATCGCCAACTCGTTATCCGACTGGGCCAAGTCCGGCTCGAGCCATTTTAGGGCCGTGCAAACCACGGTGCGAACTTTGGTGGAGAGCGGCCAGTTGAGCGTGTTCGCCAACGGCTACTGGGGCCATCCGGCCTACCGCCTGCCGCCCGAAGTGAACCTGCTGGCGGTTTCCCACTATCTCGATGCGCTGGAATTTCAGCGCGACTACATACGCATCCATGCGGCGCTGGGCGGCAAGAATCCGCACCTGCAGACGTTCCTGGTGGGGGGCATGTCAACCGCGATGGATCCCGATTCCCCGCAAGCGCCCCTTAATCCGGAACGGCTGCAACTGCTCCGCACGCTGATTGAGATGGGACGGCAGTTCGTGCGCCAGGTCTACGTGCCGGACGTGCTCGCCGTGGCCGGTTTCTACCCCGATTGGTTTTCGCGCGGCGAGGGCGTGGGCAACTTCCTGTCCTACGGAGACTTTCCGGACAAGAGCATGCACGACCCATCGGCGTTCTTCTTCCCCGCTGGAGTGGTTCGCAAACGCGACATTTCGGCGGTGCAACCGTTTTCTCCGGAAAAGGTCACCGAGTATGTGGCGCGGTCCTGGTATGAATACGGAGATAACAAGCCGGCCAAGCATCCGTTCGAGGGCGAGACCAAACCCACTTACACGGGTCCCGCGCCGCCGTACGACTACTTACAGGTCGACCAGAAGTATTCCTGGCTGAAAGCTCCGCGCTATGAGAACGAAGTGATGGAGCTCGGGCCATTGGCGCGTTTCATAGTCGCCTACGCGGCCGGCAAACAGCCCGCCAAAGGGCTGGTCGATTCCGTGCTGGCCCAGATCAAGCAGCCTCCGGCGGTGCTGTTCTCCACGCTGGGGCGCATTGCCGCGCGCGCCCTGGAGGCGCAGCTCGTGGCGGATAAGATGCCCGACTGGCTGCATGAGCTGGAAGACAACCTCGGCCGGCGGGAACTCACCATGCACAACGGCACGCGCTGGGACCCCGACTCGTGGCCGAGCTCGTGCCGCGGCTTCGGATGGCACGAAGCGCCGCGCGGCTCGTTGGGCCACTGGGTCGAGATCGAGAATGGCGCCATCCGCAATTACCAGGTGATCGCGCCCACCACGTGGAATGGCGGTCCGCGCGACGCAATGGGGCAACGGGGTCCGTACGAAGCCGCGCTGATCAAACATCCGATTGCGGACCCGGACAAACCGCTCGAGCTGCTGCGCACCATTCACTCTTTCGATCCGTGCCTGGCGTGCGCGGTTCAAGTCGTGGATGCGCGGGGACGCCGATGGCAGCCGGTTGAGGCGACATAGGAGGCTCTGGTGCCGAAACCCGCATCGCCCAAATCCGTGCTGGCGCGCTATCCCGCGACGGAGCTGGTCCGCACGTATGTTTGGGAGCTGCCCGTTCGCATTGCCCACTGGCTGATTTTCTTTGCGTTTGTGTCGCTTGCGTCGACCGGCCTGTTCATGCACCGCCCGTTCCTGCTCCCTTCCGGGCAGGCGCCTTTCCTGATGGCCACGGTTCGATTTGTTCACGTGGTTTCCGGATTTGTCCTAATTGGAGCGTTCGCGTTTCGCATGTATTGGTTTTTCAAGGGCAACTTTTGGGCCAGATGGTCGGCTTACATCCCCATTCACCGCGAGCAATGGCGCGGCATGGGATCGATGCTCGAGTTCTACTCGTTCCTGCGGTTCGAACCCGGCCATCGGGTAGGTCATAATCCGCTGGCCGCGCTGACTTACTTCATCATCTACCTGCTGTTCCTGGTCGAGATACTCACCGGCCTGGCTCTCTATAGCCGGGTGGTGGGCAACCCAGTACTTACTCAGTTTATCGGCTGGCTGCCGCAACTTATCGATCCCCAGTACCTCCGCGAAATTCATTACTTTCTCATGTTCGTGTTCTTCTCATTCGTGATCTTCCACGTCTATCTTTCGGTTCTGGTTTCCATCGAGGAAGAAAACGGATTGCTGGACAGCATTTTCTCGGGATGGAAGTTCGTGCCCGCCGGTGAGCTGCGTCATGAGGTCGCGGCGATTCCGGAAGCACGGCGCTTCGTCAAACGCCACCAGTTATTGCCGAGCGCCGGGCTGGGTGAGAAAGCACCAGCCACTCCCCGTCCCGGACCGGGCCCGGTGGCGCTTTACCGCAACTGGATCAGTTTCGCCGGAACCGGCATCGCCGCCGTCGGCCTGTTCGTGTTTGTCGTATTGACCGCCTACCACACCATTGGCGGCGGCGCGCTGGCTCAGCCTTACGGCGACCTGGTGATCTTTTTCGGTCCGCCGATGTTGGTGATTGCCGGCGTTGCCGTCGTCTTGATCGGCATGTACGTGCAGTGGATCCGGTGGCGAACGTACAAGCCGCTGTCCTTCGCGCGTTACCCCAAGTGGGATCTCAATGTGGCCAGGGAGAGAAAGGCTCTCCTGGTGGTCGCGATCGGGGCTGCGCTCCTGTCCGTACCAGCCATTTACGGCGGTGTTCAGGCCTATCTGTACACCGATGCCGTGTCGTTCTGCGGCGCCGTTTGCCATTCCATGACGCCCGAGTACACCACTTACCAATCGTCGCCGCACGCGCGCGTGGCGTGCGCGCAATGCCATGTTGGAGCTGGCGCCGCCGGGTACATCGAATCGAAGGTTCGTGGCATGACGGAACTCGTGGAGACCATGCAAGACGAATACCCGCGCCCGATTCCGGTTCCGGTTGTGGCGCTGCGCCCGATACGCGGCAATTGCGAGACTTGCCACTGGCCTCCGAATTTCTTCGGAGGCCGGGACGTGCGCAAGGTGCACTTCCTGTCCGACGAACAGAACACCCGCTGGGAGATCGACCTGCGCGTGTTGGTCGGCGGGGGTGAGCTCGCGAGCCCGGTGCAAATGGGAATTCACTGGCATACGGCGGGCAAGGTCGAGTATGTCGCGGCCGACGCCGAGAGGCAGAACATTACCTGGGTGCGGGCCGTGGACCCCAGGACCGGCCAGGCAAACGTGTACACCTCGCAGCCGCAGCCCTCGACTGCCGCGCCGGCTGGCGAGATCCGCACCGTGGACTGCGTGGACTGTCACAACCGCCCCAGCCACATCCTGCAGGCGCCGGATGAGAGCGTGGACGCGGCCCTTGCCGATGGCCGTATCGACCCGTCCCTTCCGTTTATCAAGCAGCAGGGCGTAGCGGCGCTTGCCGCGTCTTACGGAGACAAACAGCAGGCGCTGCAGGGAATCGATAGCGGCATCCGCAACTATTACCGGAAGACTTACCCGCAGATATACACCGGCAAGCAGCCGGCGATCCAGGCCGCCATCGGTTCTTTACAAGCCACTTACAACCGCTATTATTTCCCGGCGATGAAAGTGCGGTGGGACACATACTTCACCAACGACGGGCATCTTCGATTCGCGGGGTGCTTCCGCTGCCATGACGGCCAGCATAAAAGCGTCGACGGGAAGGCCATTCGCTCCGATTGTGAAGACTGTCACAGGATACTGCAACAGGGCAAGCCCGGGAGCTTCCAAACCGCAACGGGCCCCGAGGGGCTGCACTTCGAGCACCCGGTCGACATCGGCAACGCGTGGGCGGAGCAGCCGTGCAACTCATGCCACACGGGAGGGCCGCAGTGATCGATCTCGCCGGCGAACCTAGCGCCTCCCGCGATCTCGATCCGCCGCGGCCGATTGCCGTCGTCGGCGTCGGAAATCTGCTGCTGTCCGATGATGGAGTCGGTATCCATGCGGTCCGCCGGTTGCGGAGCGATTCGCGCGTCGAATCGATGGCTCGCCTGATCGATGGAGGCACCGTCGGAACGGATTTACTGGCCGAGGTTTGCGGCTGTGAGAATCTGCTGATCGTCGACGCCGTGGATGCGGGCCTGCCGCCCGGCACTACCGTCCGGATGGATTTGAGCGGCCCCGATCCGCAGAAGATCGATACGCGGAACGCACACCAGTCCGGAATCCCCGGGCTGCTCGACGACCTGCGTTTGCTCGGCCAGGCGCCCCTTCAGGTTGTCCTGGTGGGAGTCCAACCGGCGGCGATAGGATTGGGAACGCAGTTGTCGCCCGAGGTCGCCGGCGCCTTGCCCGCTGTGTCCGCGGAGGTGGTGCGGCAACTCGACCGGTGGACGCCGGCGGGCGGCGCTACGAGTGCGCCGGCGATGCAAAGTGCGGAGTCATGGGACGTCGCAATCCCGAGAGGCGCCAGAGAAACGGCAAGCGAGACATCGGAAATTTCAGCAGCTTAGAGAGTGCATATGAATGGAACTCGAGCATTAAGGATCATCGCTTTCATGTCGATTTCGATCGGCATCGGTATTCTCAGCCGCGCGGCGTGGGGCTTCGTCGCTTTCGGCATACTGGTGTTGATCGACAACTTCGTTATCCCGAGCCCTCCAGCGCCGCCGGATCGCTTGGTTGTCGAAAAAGAAATCACGGAGCCGTAGCACGCTCCGGCAGTGCCTACGAATGCGCCCGGTAGCGGTGTCCGCGAACTCTTGCGGAACCGGTGCATGCGCTGCGCCGTGCTCCGGATCGCGAGGTGAGTTTGCCGCTCACCGCGGATCCGCTCGATTGCCATTTCCCGCCGGCCCTCACTGGCTGGTTCCACCGGCGACGTAAACCTGGAAGGCCGGGCTAGTGGTCGAGCCTACTTCCACATAGATCGGGCCGCTGGCGGGCTTGAAGTTGATCTGGCTGGTTCCGGCGACCTTGTATGGCGCCGGTCCCGCATACGTCATCACGAAGGGAGTGAAGATTGTAAAAGGGCCCCCGATCCCGATACCCGTTATCGACCCGACTGCTGCCTGTAGAGCGTCTGTGGGCAGCGGAAACCCCACCAGCGTGCCATCGGCCTGGGGTGGAGCGATCGGACCGAGACCAGTCGCCCACACCGAGACGAGAGAGCCCGCCGGCGCGGGGTCGTTGGCCGAGTTGATGGTCCCGTCCTGATTCACCGCCGCCGCGTAGACGCCATCCACTGTGAACACGCCAGGCGCCGTCTGCGCTACCGGCCAGAATAGGCAATTCGTCTGCACATTGTTGTAGGTGACGCAAACCTGCGTCATCGGGCCGCCTTGGGTACCGCTTCCGGTCACCGACCATGGCACCACAAGATTGATCTGCGAATCCTGCACCCAGAGCAGCGGCGCCGGTATCCCGTCGAACGTCACCTCCACGTTTGCCGCTTCGATGGGATAGGGGGTTTCGAGAGTGGCCTGAGGTTCGACACCCTGTTGCGGTCCCAGCCCGTTTCCGAGCAACGTCACCAATTCTCCCGGCGCCACCGGCCCGGTGCCGAGGCTCGCCGCATTGCCGACACAGGCCAGCGGAAAAGTCTGCGCGCTGGGGTTCGGCGAGAGGCGGGACAGAACAGCCGATCCGTAGCTCGGGTCATTCGGAAACTGCGGAAACGGGCCGATCTGCGTGGGTGTGGCCGAAGTTTCCGAGTTCCAGACGAACACGGTGGAATCCGGAGTGACCGCGACGAGGCTGGCGCCGGCGGCGTAGGTCGTCTGCAGCAGCGACCCATCCGGGCCATATGCGCTCAGCCACGTCGATCCGCACGGCGCAACGGTGTTCAAGACCGGATGGAGGAATCCTCCGCTGTTGCCCGTGACGTATGCGTTCCCCGCCGCGTCGAGCGCAAGTCCGTAGCCCGCGTTGGTAATCGAGAAGACGGTCGCGCCGCCGGGGTTGACGCGCTCGAGGAACGAGCGCAGGCTGGCGCCACTTTGGCCGGACAGGACGGCGTCCCCGTTCGTATCGACCGCGAGCCCCACTGCATACACAGGGTTCTGCGGCGTGAAGGCCGTCCAGGTGCCGCTTTGCGAGAGGCGGGCAAAGCCCTCTCCCGCCACGACGACGTCCGCGCCGGACGGATCCACCGCGACGCGATACGTTTGCTGCGGCGCACCGGGAAATGTGGCGTCGATTGCGCCCGCGGCGCTCAGGCGAACCGCCGCGCACCCGGCCGGCTGGCCGTTCGCATTGAGAGAATCCACGGCCACGAAAGCGCGGCCGTTCGCATCGACCGCAAGGCCGCTGCATTTCGATGCGGAACCCAGGTTCGGGCCGAGCACCGCGTGCCACGTCTCGCCGGCTCCGTCCGCGCTCAGCTTCGTTGCGGCCAGGTTGAACTCCGCGGCTTCGACGACGTAAACACTGCCGTCGCCGCCGATGGCAAGCTGCGACGTGAATCCGAGATCGGTTTGCCAGAGTATGGTCTTTCCGTCGGCGGACAGTTTGGTGATGTTCGTCCCACACGGCGGGCCGTCCACAACGGGTGAGCAGATGGTGAAGATGTAAAGCTCTCCGGCGTTGTCGACGGCAATCTGCGTTGTGGTTTCGAGGGTGAACGGCGCCCACTCGATGTAGTCGATTCCCAGGCGGAAGCTCGGGGCTGCCACCGCGCCCGTCACGGCCAGCGCCGCCAGCAAAAGAGACAATCTCCAAACCATCATGCGAAGCTCCTCATTGGCCGGTCACGTAAATCTGAAACGGGTTGCTGAGCGCCAGGCCGGATTGCGTCTGAAGTGTCAGGTAAAGAGGAAGCAGGCCGTCGTTCAAGACCGCGTCGCTGGCTGTGAAGTCGATTCGGCTCAGCCCCGCGGCCTGCGATGGCGCGGGCCCCGCGTAGATGGTGTTGTATGAGATGGGAGCCGGGCAGCCGGAGCCTTGCACGCAACCGGTTTCGAGACCGGCCGGGGCGTTCACCGGAACCGGCAGTCCGGCAAGCGAGCTATCGAGGGGCGCCGCGCTGAATGGACCGAGGCCGGTGCCAAAGACCGACACGGTTGAGCTGAGCGGCGCTGGGTTCGCGGCCGAGTTGGGAGTTCCATCCTGATTGACGGCCGCGGCGTGGATGCCATCCACGGTGAATACGCCGGGTGAAACCTGCGCCACTGGCAACGCGAGGCAGTTCGACTGCGCGTTGCTATACGTCACGCAGACCTCGGTTGTCGCCCCGGTGAGCGACCATGGCACGGCGGCGTTGATCTGGGCATCCTGCACCCACAGCAACGGCGCAGGCGTGCCGCCGAACCTCACCTCCACGCCGGCTGCCTGCGTCGGGTACGGGTTCTGCGGCGTGGCGGGCTGCACGCCTTGTTGTGGCCCGAGCCCGTTGCCGAACAGGCTGACAATCTCTCCCGGCGCGACCGGCCCGGTGAGGAAACTCGCTCCGTTGCCGATGCAGGCGAGTGATAGCGTCTGCGCGTTCGCGTTGAGAGAGAAGCGGTACAGAGTGCCCGCAGCCGCGGCGCCGAATGGGCCGGTTCGCGTAGGCGCCGCGGTTGAAGGGACTGCGGACAGCACGTGCACCGCGGAGTCCGCGTCGACGGCAATGTAGGCTTCGGAACCCGTCACTCCGGCGCCGGGCAGGTACGTCGTCTGCAGAACGGAGCCATCCGGAGCATACACGCTCAACCACGTGGCTCCGCACGGCGCGAGACTGTTCCGAATCGCGTACAGCCCGCTTCCGGTGTAGCCGGTGATGTAGGCGTTGCCGGCTGCGTCCAACGCCAGGCCACCTTGCGAGCCGGCGGGAAATGCCTTCGAGAACACCACCGCGCCCGCCGGGTCGATTCGCTGCAACACCCAGCCGCCGTTCGGCACGCTGCCATAGACGACCGCATCGCCATTGGCTGCGACAGCCAGCGCCGGGTTGGGAAGCAGGGTGAGCGGCGGCGCCACGATCGGCTGCGGCAGGTCGGTATCGATCCAGGTGATGCCGTCCGATGCCAGCCGCGCGATACCGCCTCCAACCGCGACTATAATGTCCGAGCCGGTGGGATCGACCGCGATCGCGAGCGGCTTGACCGGCACAGGCAGGGTGAAGTCGATCGCGCCGGCCGCATTCAAGCGAGCCACTACGCCTCCAGTGGCCGCGTCGCAGACCACGAACGCGCGGCCCGAGGAATCGACTGCGAGGCTTGGATCGCCGCGGGCACTGCCATCCACCAGCGCGGAGCCGGGGATCGGCGTCTTCCACACGACCGTGGCGCCATCGGGGCTCAGCTTCTCAACCACGAATGGCGATGCAGATTGATTCCCCCATGCGAGGTAGACGGCGCCGCTCGGGTCGACGGCCATGGTGGAAGGGAAGCCCGCGCCGGTCTGCTGCCACAAGATGGTCTGTCCGTCGGCAGACAACTTGGTGATGCAAGCAGAAACGACGCCAGACATAGTGCAAATCGACTGAATGTACAGTTCTCCGGCGGCGTCCGCCGCAATCGGCGCCCAGACGATTAGGGAAAGAGGAACCGGCGCCGTTTCGCTGTAGTCCATCCCCAACAGAAAACCGGGCGTCGCCGCCTGACCGGCCGCGCTCAGCAGCGCCAGGCACACTATCGCTCTCCGCAGCATGATAATCCACTCTGAGCACGCCAGATACCGAACGAACAGCTTCGCAATCACAGGCTTAGCCCGCGAGATGTGTCGCTTTGCCGCGGTACCTGTGGCGCTACATGCAGAAAGGCGCCGCAAGTTGCAAATACAAACCTGATCGACGCCGCGCTGAAGGAAGCCGCCGCGCCGCCTGCCACGCGCCTGCTGCCAGCCGTCGTTGATAGTAAGCAGGCCCTGGCCTTCGTTAACTATGAATCCGCACGACTCCTGCGGTAGACTCGCGGAAACATATGGACGCGCAGTCAAAGACGGCGCCGCCCAGCGCAAAAGCACTTTGGCTGGTTTGGCTAACCACCATCGCCCTCGCTGTAGGGTCCTTCGTATTCCTTCGGTTCCACGGCCCTTTCTCTGGCAAGGCCACAGTGTTTCGCCAATCGGCGCACGGATGGGAATCACTCCCTCCGCTGGGTGGCTTCGGGTATGGCATCGATATCTCCGCCAGCGGCGTGACATGGGTGCGGACCCGCAGCGGGATGAGCCGTCTGGACGGCGCCTCCTGGCGCAATTTCACCGCTTCCGATTTCGGTACGGAGAGCGGCTATCTTCCCGGGCGGTTTACGCTCGATGGAGATGAGGTCTGGGGCGCCGGTTTCGATGGCGTCGTTCACTTCGACGGCAAACGTTGGCAATGGTATCCGAATTCGCTGGCCACGCGCCGGCCCACATCGATTGCCGCCGTCCATGGGCAGGTTTGGGCGATCGACCACGACGGCAACCTCTCGCACTTCGAAAGCGGCGTCTGGACCGTTCGCAAGCTCGACCTGCCCGGCGTCCGATGGAGCGTGTTGTCAGGCCACGAACCGAGACTGGCGGCCACGGCCAATGGCGCGCTCTGGTTGGTGTACCAGGGCCTTTGGCGACACGCCGGGGCATCTTGGACGCGCATCGCCGGCGCCACCGCCGAAGCCGAGTTGGTGGGTGTGACATCGCCCGGCTGGTACGTCAAGAACGGAAAGAAAACCGAAACGCGCGGCGGAGTTTGGGTGCGTGACGGGAAAGACCTAGTCGGGTTCGACGTCGACGGCGCGGCCGAACTTCGATATAAGCCGAGGGACCTGGGCCTGCTGGAATCCGCCTTCGTCTACGAGGTTGCCGGGCGGGCGCCGGTGTTCGTGGTTACCAGCAGCCAGGGCCTGGTCTGGTTCGATGGAAGCCAGTGGCATGGCGAGCAACTGAAGCAACTGGGCGTGGTGACGGCAGCCAGCATCGCCGTAGCCCCTGATGGAACCATATGGGGCATCGGACACCCTTCGGCTTCGACAAACTTCGTGCTTTACGGCGTATTGTCTCTGGTCAGCCTGTTGTTGCCCCTCATCGCGATCATCTATTCCGTCTGGTGGGGCGGACAGAGGGCCCACTACCGGCGGAAAGCCACGCAGGAAGCCGTCCTCCACGCCACCGGCACGCTTCCCGAAGATCTGAAGGCTGCCGAGCCGTCCGGCGCGCAAACGCTTGCCGGCGTAGCGGTGGCTCTGGCCCTGGGTATCGGCGGCTATTGGCTGGTCAAGAGGCGCTGGCCGAATGCGCCGGTGTGGCTGCTGCCGGCGTTTTGGGTGGCGGCCCACATCATCACAACCGTGATGAGCTCGCTGAAAAAGCGCAAGCCGCTGCCCAACGATCCGATCGGCCCCGGAGGCCCTCCGCGCTACGACTGGTCGAAGTCGCTCACCGCGATCCTGGGCGGCCTGGCGCTGATCGTCCTCTTTTACGGAAGCAGCATCGCCCGCCACTTCCATATCCGGTGGCTGGCGGCCATCCCTGGCCTCGCACTCCTTCTGGGAGGAAAGTTCCTGTTCACCGGCTACGAGGCGCTCCGCGGCTACCTGGTGGAGCGCGAAATCAAGCGATGCCGCTACGGGAAGGCGCTGGAGATACTCGACGGACCGCTGGGCTGGCCATCCACGGGCCTTTGGAAACTGATGCGCGTGGACGCGCTGTTCTATTCCGGCAGGGCTCAGGAAGCCGAGACGATCTTGCGCGGGATGGTGGAAACCGAGCACAACGCCGCCCATAAAACACTGGCGTTCGAACACCTCGGCCGGGTTTTGCTGGCGCAGGGCCGCTACGACGACGCCAAACGCTCCTTTGAAGCGGCCATCAAGCTGATGCCCGGCCGTTCGGCGGCGCACGCCGGCCTCGCCGAGGTGCGGTTGCTCCGGGACGTGGAACCGGTGCAGGCGCTGGCGGACGCGGAGCGCGCGCTGGATCTCCACCGCGTTTCGCTGGTGGAACGGAAAACAGCCCGCGAGCGCGTGGCAATGATTCGTGGCAATCAAGCGTGGGCGCTGGCGCGCCTGGGCCGGTCCGCCGACTCGCAGCAGGCCATTGAAGCGGGGGCTCGCGAAATGTCCCCCAATTACATACCCGAGGCTGCCGGATTCTACTGGCGCGCCGGAATGGCAATGCTGGCGATCGAAAACTCGACCGCCGCCGCCGGCTATTTCCGCCGGGCCGCGGAACTGGACCCCGCGGGGTATTACGGCAAACTGGCCGCAAAGCATCTCAGCCAGCACAGCGTGTGGGGCGCCGTCGGAATTATGGGAAGCCGGGGCTGAAGCTCTTCTATATTCGCGCGTGGGGCGGCGGACTCCGCGAATTGCGATGAAGCCCGCGTCTGTAAGATTCAGGCCTGGGTTTGGAACCTGGCCTGGAACGCGGATTCATGCCGGCGCGTTCGGCCGAAGCGCTGGCTGACCGTCAAGCGATAGAGCGGCCTAAAGCCCACTCTTTCAATGGCTTTTATCGACGGAATGTTGGCGGGGTCCACGGAGATCAGCGCGTGCGAGGCCCCGTGATCGTTGATCTGCCTCAGCATGCGAATCAAGCTGTCGGTGTAGATTCCCCTCGACGAGCGCCGGCTGGTAACCGCGGCAACAGCTAGTGGGGCGGGTCCCCGACGTCCCCGACCTGCCAAAGCCGGCCGGCATTGGCGGGTCATTTTGGTTGCCGCTTCTTGCGCGCCCCCTGCATCCATGCGCGGACGCGAAAGAAGGTCGACTGGAATCTACTTCGGACCAACGGCTTTCCCCGCGAAAACCAGAAATAGGCGGGCGCCCACTGGTGGAAACCGGCATGGATATTCAGGACTTCGACCTCATCGTTACACCACAGAGTTTTATAACCCTCGGCGCCGAGCAGGAAGTCGAAGCCCGTCCATCGCATGCGACAGGCCTCCTCGATCAGCATGGCGATGTGGATCTTGCTCGGCGAGTAAACGCCGAATTCCGACCGGTAGGTGGGGCGATACCACTGAATCCACCCGCCGGAGAAAAACCCGAAGTTGTAGCTGACGTCGATGGAGCCGCAGCGCAGAGTGGAAAAACACGCGCCGCGCCGCCAGAGCCTGCGCAGTATGGACTGGAAATAGCGGCGCAATGCAGGGTCGTGGAACATGCCGGGAAAGCCCTGCGCCAGCCACTTCTCATCGTGTACCCGGAAAAACTCGGCCAGCACCGGCTCGGCTTCCTCGATGCTCGATGGCTGCCAAAGCGAAACGGGGCCCCGCTCGGCGAGCCGCTTGCGCTGGCGCCGAACGTCCTTGCGGTGGCTGGCTGGCCAGGCCTGTTCGGCGGTGGCGAAATCGACCCCACCCAGCCGCAGGCGCGGCGCGGTTTCCCGCTCTTCCACGAATGGCATGTGGTGCGCGTCGAGATACGAACGAAGCACGGCCAGACCCGGATCGGTGGCGGGAACATTCGGAAACCAATACACGCCGTGACGCCCATAATGGCGGAGCGCGGCATCGAGCATCGCCGGCAACGCCTCCGAGACCAGGTTCCGATCGGCGACGAACGGCTGATAATCGCCCCGGCCGGGCGGGCCCACTAAGTTGAAAAAAAGGCCCCGCGCATCGGTGCGTATCCGGCACAGCGGCAGGACGCCGATCAGACGGCCGCCATCGCGCGCGCCAAACACGGTAACGTCACGCCGGCGAAAGGCATCCATGGCAGCCAGATGCCACCCTGGCCGCGAAAAGGCCGCCGTGAACGAGTCTCCGACCAGGCTCTCCCACTCATCTGACAATTCCTGGATCCCATCCGCTCCCGCGTATAACTGAACCGAAACCATATGTTGTCAGTATCTTGGACGCGACTTCATTGGCGAAGCGCATCCTGCCCGATGCCCGTCAGGTGGATCAGAAACGATTTCCCCGTCGGTGCGAAATCGAGATAAGGAGTGAAATGAATCTCCGGGTGCTCCGTGAGAAACTCGCGGATTGCGCGTTGTTCTCCCTGCTCTGGAGAACCCCGGTAGAAATAATAGTCGTCGAAGCAGACGACGGTGCCTTCTACGAGATACCGGGACAGAAAATCGCGGGCTGGTTTCGTGGAGATGTACAAATCGCAATCAAACCACACGATCGCCGCCTGGGTTCCGGACATGCGCCTATGTAGAGCTTCATTGAGGCTGTCCTGGTAGTCGCCTGGCACGACTTCGTACTCGCCCTGCCGGACGCCGTTGCGCCGAAGTATGGCACGAAACTCCGTCTCCGAACAAGAGTACTCTCCCCGGGTGAAAGCATTGAATTTGTCGTCGTCGATGGGCGGCAGTCCCTCAAACGAGTCGAAAGCCCACATCTTCATTTTCGGCCCCATTTTCCTCTTGAGACGATGCGCGAATCTGAAGGTGTTCGCGCGCCACACGCCAAATTCGAAGTAGTCGCCAGGAACACGGTTCACACAGGCAAATTCAAAAGCCTGATCCAGCATTCCGCGCCGGCCTAATCGATTGCACGACACCAGATCAACGGCACGCACCACCTGAAACAGGGGGAACGAATCCAGGGCTCGCCAAACCATGCGCTTCACGAGGTTCATCACGACCATTGTATCTTGGCCGGCTCTCCATACGAGAAGAACGGCCCGAGCTCAGACCTAGCGGAGGCAGGCGAGCCCTGGCGTGTAGGCTTTCGCCAGACCGGAGCGCTTAAGAAGGGTGCCACAGTGCGGGCAGTGTGCGACTACTCAAGTCCAAGGCTCGGACGAGAACCGAAGCCAACATTCCCCATCGAGTCTCGAAATCGCCGCGTCGCCCAGCAATAACGAATTCAGGATGTCCGGATCCGTCGAATAGGCGACCACCGAAGAGTCGAGTTGACGGAAAAGGCACTGCTGTTCGGACAACGCTGTCAGGAACTGGGGAATCGCCTGCCCTTTGACGGCGGACGCTCGCTGATCCCAGGCGTCCTCGAGTAGAGCCCGCAGAATTTCGGGGAAATGATCCCGCCGGCGCCAGCCGATCTGCAAGACATACGCCGCGGCGTGTGGTTTGGCGTAATACACGAACGAACCGGCGGGCTCACCGCCGGTAGAGTGCACGGTCATCATGCGAAGCTGGCCGTTGCGGGTTGCGCGAGCGGCTTGAGACATCAGCCAGTTGAACTGGTCTGGCGTATAGACCGGCCGCAAAGGTTCGCGTCCACGCGATTCCTGAATCGAGAGCAACAATTCGTCGGCAGATACCAGTCTGGCGGAGTAGCGTGAGTTGGAGCGTCCGAACCCCGGCAGCGCCTTCGAAAGCAGGTAGTCGATGGGTGGCGCAACCATGCCGGAGGCCGCTTTCAACAGCCGCGGCAGCGCCCCACCCGATCGGTCGAGGAATCCGAGCGCGCCCTGGCAAGGATGCAGAAAGCGAATCCAGTTGAATGAGTACAGCCGTGCCACGCGGGCACCCGCCGCCGTCCAAACCTGAGCGGCGGCTTCCCCCGAGCCGTCGGTGAAGGTGAGTTCCTGAGGGCCGCGGAACAAATGACGAACCAGCTCGAACGCGGCAGGGCCCCGATACGTATCGCGCTCCACTACGAATTGGGTGCCGACCGCCATGCGGATGGGACGCCCGCGAAACTGCATGGATCTCGGTATGACGCCCATAAAGCCGACCAGTTTCCCCTTCTCCAGACACACCAACGAGGGAATCTCGGGTGTAGCCCAAGGGTTACCGAAGAAGATTTCGCGAAAGTAATCCTGCAGAGATTCCGGCGCAGGCCTGTTCTGTCCCCGCATGGATTTCAAATAGAGACCGGCCGCGTCGCGCACGTGTTCTTCGGTAAATGCCCGGACCTCACCCATGGGTTTCCCCGGTCTGCGCCGCCCGGCTCGATTCCAGAACCTCGATGAGCAGTTTTTCCAGCGTGAGCATCCAGGCGATCCGGCGTCCACCGAAAGCGACTGCCGGCGTGGGCTTCCCCACCAGGATGGCGCGCCGCGAACGCATCAACTTCAATTCGGCTTCAAGATCGTCTGTCTGGTAACAGAAATGGTGCAGGCCGCCGCCTTTCTGCACCAGAAATCTCCGGACAGGCGAATCCTCGCCCATCGGCTCCACCAGCTCGATCTGAGGCTCGGCGGCGCCGGGTGTCAGGAACGCCACCTTGACCCGCTGGCGTGGATCTTCGAAAACCTGCCGGTCCGAGGATGCCCCGAGCGAGCGGATGAACCCATCCATTGCGGTCTGGATATTGGCAACCACGAAGCCGATATGGTGCAGCGTTGGGGCGCCCCCCGGGGCTTGTACCAGCGGCTCACCCATGGGCGGAGTTGCGCTCCAGAAAGTCGACGATCAGCGCGTAAGAAACCAGAGATCGGAACTCTTCCAGATCGAAGTTCAGGCCGAATTCTTCCGCGATCGACGAGAGAAGTATGACGTGCGCCACGGAGTCCCAACCTGCCACCGACTCCATGCTGGCGGTGGCTATCTCATCCTGGCGGATATCCGGGAACACGGTGGCAAAGCAACGGGCGACCCTCTCTTTTGTGTCGTTCATTTTGGATGACATTTTATTCTGTCAGATTCGAGACTTCGTGCGGTAGCGCCCCTCGGCCGTCGACAAAACCGGAGCGCAAAATACGATAAGCTCCCTCCGCATCCGGCGAGACGCCCACGGCCGCGAAGAACTCCCGCAGCGGCTGGTTCTTTTCCGTGTTCGCGAAGGCAAACGCGATTTCTTCGGCGTCGCAATGGCGAAAGAGGCTGTCCAGCATGTGATGCTCGATCCGCCGCGAGAACGCCCGGCAACTCATCACCCAATGCGATACCCTGACCTTGCGGCCGGCTTGCGAGCCTACGAGTACCGCGATCTTTCCTAGCGGACCGAATTTGTCCTGATAGGAAGCCACGGCGACAATCGTATCGTTCCGTCCCAGCAGGCGCTGCCATTCGCTCTCGCCCATGCGGCGGCCGTTGAGATTAAACTGATTGGTCTTGTTGATGAGTTCGAGCGGCCGCTTATCGGCCTGGTCCACTTGCCAGGCCAGCGTCACGGTGCCTTCGAGCGTGCGCAGGAACTCGGCGGAGCCGCCCTCCGCCGCCATCTCGCGGACCTGGGCGGAGGCGCGAATGCTGGACTGCCGCAACCGGTCCTCCTCCATCAGTTCTGGCTTGCCGAACAGATCGCGCAAACGCCCGAGCAGGTTCCACACCGCCGCTGGATCTTTGCCGGGGAAAGCGAGACACGTCATTCCCGGATAAGCCCGCTGCACCTCATCCAGTTCCATCGGGCTGTCATCGACGAAAACCACGGCATCGGCGGCAATGTTCCAGGTGTCGAGAATGCGGCCCACCGACGCCGATTTCGGCCCCCAGTTGGCGCAGACGGGGAAAAGCGATTCGGCATTCAGAAACAGGTCCTTCCGTGCCAGCGCGGCCTCCGCCGTCGTCATTTCGTTCTTCGAGCAGGCAGCCAGCAACACGCCACAACCCGCGAGATGACCGAGCATCTGCTGATACAGCCCGTGCGTCTGCGTGTGGTGCTCCTGGCTCCACGAGATGGCGTCCACCCCTATCTCCCCGGCGATTCCCGACCACAGCGTGCCATCCAGATCGGTGATGAGGCCCTTCTTCGGCGCCGGTTGGCAGAGTACGTCGACGAGAGCGGCTGCCAGCGCGCTCGCAAACGGGACCGTGTACGGGAAGCCGGCGATCAGCTCCATGCGGGCATCGAGCGCGGCAGCGGGCGCGTCGATCCGCGATCGTTCGACCACGCGCACGCCGGAGACCCGCGCGATGCGCAGGAGGAACCGAGCGAGCTGCTGCTCCAGTTCCAGTTCGAGAACGCTGCTTTGGGCGCGAATCGTGTTTCCGATCGGCGGCAAAGGCAGGCTGGGGGGAGCCAGCGCCACCGGCATGCGGCCGGCCAGCGCCACGATCGCCGCTTCCAGGCGCGCGTAGCGCTCGATGCAATTGGCGATCAGATCCGCCTTGGCTTCGTTCGACCAGCCGCCGCTGCTGCGCAGGCCGAGCCGCGGGTCGAGGTCGCTCCACTCCAGCACCACCGCGCAGGCGGTAGCCGCGGTTCGCGCCGCCGATTCGATGTTGCCGCGCAGATCCCCGTAAACTCCGCTCTGCACTTCGACGTTCCCGTCGCCCGGCAGGCGTTCCAGCAGATGGGCCCGCAGCAAGGTTGCCAGATGCAGCGGTTCGAAGCCGCAAGCCAGGGAGTAAACCGCGTTCCCGCGGTTCCCTTTTCGGGAGTTGATCAGCGCCAGTGCCTGATTGAGCGTCACGGCGCCCTATCTCCCGTTTGCCGAGCGGCCGGCTCTGCGGCGCGGATTCGGCCGAGCAACTCGATGTACTCCTCGCGAGGGAGTTCAAAGAATCGCTCCGCATACCTGCACATGCCGGCGCCGAGCATGCGCGAGTGAAACATATTCAGACCCAGCGTGCTATTGGTGTAATCCAGCGCCGAATTGGCGAAGGTGAAACAGCGGAGCATCTCGGTCTTGGTTTCGATCACATCGTCGATAATCAAAACCACGTTTGGGATACACATTCCCCAAACCTCGTACCCGAAGACCCGCACGTTCCAGGAAATCTTCCGCAGGGCGCCGGCCAGGATGTAATTAGCCGTGCGGTGATCGCGATGCCCGTCAAGCGGGAACGGGATGAAGACGGCGTCGGCCTTGCGATCGATCAGGATTTCCGCCAATTCCTCGATCTGAGAAGCATCGTCCGCAAGCACGGGATGATTGAGAAAGACCGGAGACACCGCGATCACGGCGGCGGCGCGCCGCGATTCCTCATTTCGCATCTCCATCATGCCCTGCCGCGTGAAGCCCAGTTCTGCGCACCCCTCGGCGCCGTCCGTGAGCATGACGATAGAGGCCGCATTCCCACTGCTCGCCTGAAGGGCGAGCGCGCCTCCGCACCCGATCGCTTCATCGTCCTGGTGGGGTGCGATGACGACCATCGACTTGCCAAACGGCGCCCGGATCGGGATGGCGCGGACAAAGTCGGAGAAGTAGTCCGTCGCCGAAGCCAGCGCCAGCATGCGCAATTCGATATCGCCCAGTCCGGCCTTCAGAAACAATTTGAACTGGCTGCGCGCATACAAGAGCGGAAGCGCATTGCGATAGACCTGCCGCACGTATTCGCGAATCATTCGAGGCTTCTTCCGGTATGTTACCAGACCGCGCCCAGACCGCTCGCGCGAAGGGCGGAATCATGCTCATTTCGCGACGAGCGGCGCCCGCATTGCCGGCGTCGGTAGGACGGACGATCGGTTTTAGTCGTCTGTCATGTTCTCGTGATTTCGACGACGCGCGACAGACCACGAAAGGCGATGGTCTGTCCTACCCGATACGTCGGATGACCACGTCGAGGTGATCGCATGGCGCTACCATGAGGCGATGGAGAGCGGTCGGGTTATCCGGTTCTCGCGTCGCCACTGCCGCCTGGCCCTTCTCGCTGCGCTGACCACGAGCCTTCTTGGTTGCCGCGGACAAGTTCGGGCGAGCCATACGACGCGGGTACCCGGGTTTTTCGCGTACTACCATGAAGAGCTGCGGGCGCTCTTGCGTTCCGAGGGCCGGTCAGATCATCTGGTGGATAACCCGGCCAGTGCCGTCCGGCGCAGTGGAGATCACCGCGCCATTATCCTGCTAACGGAGTCTGGGATTGGCGTGGGCATACAGGCCCACGTCTTGTCAGACGGCAATGTCGCCAGAACTTTTCCCGTCGATTCAGACCTGGTTGATTTCGACCTCTCGTTTCGCCCGGTAGGCCTGCCGCTTAAACAGGGTCCTGTGGTGGATCGGTGCGGTCGCTTCTACTCTGAGCAGCGCAATTCTCCGGCGGCGATCTGCCGAGTGAGTAGTCCTGGTGCCGTCCTGGCGCGCGCTGAGATCACCGCCCACGATCTCTTCTCCTCCGAGGACCGAGTTTATCTGATCGGCGGCACGGACATTTATTCGAATGAGCGCTGTTTGATATACCAGGTTCGGCCGCAAGGACTGGAGCTGATAAAGGACGTCGCGTTCCCTATGCGGGGCAGCTCCGAATTCGGGGGTATCGTCAGCGTCGTCGATTTGGACGAGCAGCGCGGACTCGCCGTCGTACAGCCGCTGGAGCACGAAGATAACCGTTCGAACGAATGCTACCTAGTTAACCTCGACACCGGGCACTGCGCAAGCATCGGGCGCATGCCCGGAGACTTTGGATTCTTCCTAGACGCAGATGTGCTCTCCGAGTCCCACACGCATTGACTTGGACCGCCTAAAGCCCCCCTTACCCCCCCACCATCCTCACCAAATTCCGCCCGCAAATCAGACTCGCTTGCAGCTTGTCCCCGGTGGGGCCGCGCCAGTGGGTTTCCAGGCTGAACCAGCCTCGGTAGCCGTCGCGGTGAAGGGCGTCGATCTGGCCGGTCCAGGCGATGCTGCCGGTGCCCAGTTCCACCCACTCCGGCGTGTGCCCGGTGACGCGGCAATCCTTCGCGTGGACGTGGGCGATACGAGCGGCGGGAAGCTTGGCGTAGCCTCCGGGGAACGGCGTTTCACCGGCGACCAGGGCGTTGGCGGGGTCCCAGATGAGCTGCAAATTGGGATGCGCGACTCGCGCGAGCAGGCGCGCCGCCTCTGACGCGGTCCCGATATTGCAGGCGTGCTCGTTTTCGATGCCGATGACGACGCCGGCGGGCGCAGCCAGTTCGGCGAGACCGGCCAGCGCCTCCGCAATGCGCTCGAAACAGGCTTCGGGCAGCACCGTGCGCCAGAAGGAAAACACGCGCACGATGCGCGCGCCGGTGCGGCCGGCGATCTCGAGCGCGCGGCGCGCCAGCCGCGGCTGATCCGCGAACGTGTATTTGGCGGCGAACACGTCTTGCTGGAAGCGAGTATCGACCTCGGGCGCGTCCGGCAGTACGCACTTGAACACCGGGGAAGCGATGGATACGATGGCGAGGCCGAACGCCCGCAAGATGGCGATGGCGCGGTCCACTTCCTTGTCTGTCAAGTCGATGATGTTCTTGCCGGAGACCATGCGCAGCTCGGCTCCCGTCATGCCCAGCGAAGCCATGGCGTGCGCGGCGGTTTCCAGATCCGGCGAGAACTCATCGGTGATGGCGGCTACGGGAGAGTGGGGCATCGAAGTAGTCCAAAGAAATGTCGAGACGACTCTCGACATAGCAGGCTTGACAGCCCGCGCCACAAAGTCTCATTGTAGTCAAACCGGCCTGAGGTGCGACAATAGCGGAGATGCCGCGCGTCGCCCCTTCCGTCGAACGAGTGCCATGTTCCGGCATACGCGAGCTGGCGGAGATCGCCATGTCGATGGAGGGGGTGCTGCGCCTCTATTTCGGCGAGTCGAACCTTCCCACGCCGGATTACATCAAGGACGCCGCCGCACGCGCCATCCGCGAGGGCCACACCTTTTACACCGAAAACGCCGGTCTGCCTTCCCTGCGGCGCGCGATTGCCGGGTCGTACCGGAAGCTGCACGGGGTGGAGATCGACCCGGCGCGCGAAATCGTGGTCACGGCTTCCGGCGTGCAGGCGCTGAATGTGTCGATCCGGTCGACGCTCGATCCGGGGGATGAGGCGCTGGTGCTGACGCCCGCCTGGCCCAACGGCGCGTCGATTGTCGCCCTGTCGAACGGCGTGGCGCGGCAGATTCCGCACCCGCTGTGCGGCAACCGGTACGCGCTCGATTTCGACGCGCTCGAAGCGGCGGTCAATCAGCGCACGCGGCTGCTCATCTACAATTCCCCATCGAACCCGCTGGGCTGGGTGGCCACCCAAGCCGATCAGCATCGCCTGCTCGATTTCGCGCGCCGCCACGAATTGTGGCTGCTGGCCGACGAAGTCTACGACCGGCTGAATTATCTGGGCGCGCGACTGGGCGAGCCGGCGCCATCCATCCTGCGCCTGGCCTCGCGCGACGACGCGGTGATCGTGGTGCAATCGTTTTCCAAGGCGTACCGGATGACGGGATGGCGGCTGGGGTACCTTATCGCCCGGCGGGACCTGGCGGACAAGGCGGCGCAGATGAACGAATTCATCGTTTCGCACGCCGCCAGCTTTACGCAGAAAGCCGGCGAGGCCGCGCTGCTGGAAGGCGAGGACGAATTGGCGCGGATGCTGGAGGGCCTGCGGGCGAACCGCGACCTGTGCCTCGATGCCCTGCGCGGCATGCCGCGCATGACCGTGCCCGAGCCCGATGGCGCGTTCTACCTGTTTCCGCGGATTGCGGGGGTTGCCGATTCCTTTGCGTTTTGCCGACGGCTGCTGGAAGAGACGCGCGTGGGGCTGGCGCCCGGGGTGGCGTTCGGCGCCGGCGGCGAGGGCTCGGTGCGCATCTGCTACGCCGCGGAGCGGCGAATTCTCGAACCGGCCATGGAGCGCCTGAGAAAATTCTTGCAACAGGGTCGTCAATTCGGCATCATAGCCTGAGGAGAAAACGATGCTCAGTGGTTTCAAGAAGTTCATAATGCGGGGCAACGTAGTCGATCTGGCGGTAGCCGTCGTGATCGGCGGTGCGTTCGGAACGCTGGTAAAAGCGCTGGTAGATGATTTCCTGCAGCCGATCATCAAGGCGTTCGTGGGCAAGCCGGACTTCTCCGGGGTTGCCTTCACCATCAATGGCAGCAAGTTTCCGATTGGCGACTTCATCAACGCCGCCGTGGCATTCCTGTTGGTAGCGGCGGCGATTTACTTCTTCGTGGTGGCGCCGATGAATGCATTGACGGCCCGCCTGAACCGTGGTGAAGTGCCGCCCGACCCGACCACCAAAAAGTGCCCCGAATGCCTGAGCGAGGTTCCCATCGCCGCCAAGCGGTGCGCCTTCTGCACCAGCCCGCTGGCGTAGTGGGCGGGGCAGGCGAAAGGCCTTCTGCACCGGCCCGACAGGCAAGTCGCCAGCAGTGCGGCCGGCGCTTCCGTCTGCCAACTCCGCCTTCATGCCGCGCATCCGCAGATTAGTATGCGGAGCCCCCGGCGAGCGCGGGCCTGTGGTACAGTGACGGAAACTATGCGCAATATTCCCGGGTGGGACCAGTATTACCTGGATATCTGTAAGGTCGTAGCCGCTCGCAGCAAGGATCCGAATACGCAGATCGGCTGCGTGGTGGTCGGGCCGAACCACGAGATCCGCTCCACCGGCTACAACTCGTTTCCGCGCGGCATTCGCGACGACGTCCCGGAGCGCCTGGTGCGTCCCACCAAGTACTTATGGATCGAGCACGCCGAGCGCAACGCCATCTGCAATGCGGCCCGCGCCGGTACCGCCACCGAGGGCTGCACCATCTACGTTGAAATTATGCCCTGCATGGACTGCGCGCGCGCCGTCGTGCAGGCGGGCATTGTCCAGGTGGTGGTTTCGCGCGACCGCATGACCGAGTATTCCAGCCAGTATTACGACGAGCATTTCGGCATGGTGGAAGTGCTGTTCGGCGAAGCCGGTGTGGTTGTGCGGAGGGTTTGACCCCAAAGTTCTTGGCTGGCGTACGTTCAGCGTTGGCTGTCGGTTCCGTGACGGCTTTCGGCGGGCGTGTTTTCGGTATCCCCGTCGGATTCAACCTCTTCGCCATCGGCCGCCACATACCGGTAGAACCGGCGGGAGCATGCGCGGCAGCGAAACGGAAACCGGCGGAAGTTGGCCATCACATCATCCAGCAAACCCCGCGCACGGGACCGCCTGACGTCGTGCCCTCCGCAACTGGGACAGGACTGCATGCTACTAGTTTTCTCTTCGGCCTGCTGTCGCATTGTATCAACATTTAACGCCATACCCCCAACCTCGATGCCGATTGCCTCGCCCGGTGGCATCACGCGTCTGCTCAAGGGCAAACCTATCACGTGTGCGCCATATCATTAGGCAAAACCGCCTGCGCTCGCCCGGCCAGCCCTCGCCGGCCGTCCGGTGACTAGGAATTGCCCAGGTACATTACGTGAACGTAGGTGCCCAAACGAACGTTGTAGGCCAGGTACCAGCCGACATGGTCGGGATCGTCGTACAGCACGATCTGGTCCGTGTCCCACAGCCAGCCGTCGCAAAATGCGATGTCGGCAGCCGCCACGTTGAAATAGAACCCGCCGAACCAGAACCGCTGCGGACCCCCGCCCACCAGGCGGAACACGTGCCCTTTGCCTATGCCTCCCGGGAAGCGGCCATGCTCCCACGGTTTGTCCAGATGATATGCCGCGTCGCCCTTGCCGGAGTCGTGCCCGACCCATTCGCCGTTCGTGTGAACGTGGGGAGCTTCCGGGTGTCCGGGCTTATCGGCGACCCGATGAGCCGGCGCCGGTGTTGCCTGACGTGCCGGGGCGGGACCGTGCTTGGGGATGTAACCTCCGCCCACTTCCGGCTTCCCGCCCTTCTTTTCCTGCGCCATGCCAACCAAGGAAAGGCACAATACCACTGAGAGAATTGTCAGTGCTTTTCTCATATGCTTCGATCATAGCCCGAACCTGCGGCGCCGGCGCGGGGTTCTGGCAGGCGAAGCGCTAAACAGTGTACGTTATCGAACCGCCCGCTATTGCGCGGTCCATCCGCCATCGATCAGAATGTCGGTTCCAGTGATAAACCCGGCGTCCGGCGAGCATAGAAACAAGGCGAGCCGACCCACTTCCCGCACTTCCCCCCAACGGCCAACTGGAATTCGTGAAACGAATTGGGCATTCAGGGCCGCGTCCTCCAGCAGCGGCGTGTTCATCTCGGTGACGAACGGCCCCGGGCTGATGGCAACCACCGTGATTCCCTCCGTGGCAAGCTCCAGCGCCAGCGCTCGCGTAAATCCCAACAGGCCCGCTTTGCTGGCGGAATAGGCTGCCCGCCCGGGTAGCGAAACATGGCTCATGGTCGAAGCCAGGTTGAGAATGCGCCCGTATCCGCGGCCTTTCATCTGCGGCACAAACGACCGGCACAACAGGAACGCGCTCGTCAGGTTGGTCGCGATCACCCGGTTCCAGTCTTCCAGCGTGAACTCTTCCACCGGGCAGCGCACATTAGTGCCGGCACTATTCACCAGAATATCGATGCGCTCAAACCGGGCCAGAACGTCGCGCTCCAACTGCCGCACCTGCCGCTCGTCGGTCACGTCGGTGGGAAAGATCTCCACCTCCGCTCCGCCGTTGCGGATCTCGGCTGCCGTAGCATCGAGCGCCTCCCTGTCGCGCGAAACCAGCGCCAGCCGCGCCCCGGCCGACCCGAGCGCCGCCGCGATCGCCTTTCCCAGCCCCCGGCTGCCGCCCGTGACGACCGCCGTGCGTCCCTGCAAGAAGTTGCCTTCCATCGTGACCGCATTGTAGCCCACGCGCGCCCCGCATTTGCAAGCCGCGCGGCGGTTCGGTGACAATCGTAGCTGATGAAAATCACGCTCGAACGAACTCCCGCCGAACAGGTTGCCGCCGGCGCGCTGATTGTGCCGGTCTTCGAAGCAGAAAAGGAATCGCGCTTCGGCGCCGCGCCATATGTCGAATCCGGCGAAGTGGCCGGCAAGGCGGCCGAATTCACGCTGCTGCACAACCCTTCCGGAGCCGCCGCCGCGCGCGTGCTGCTGGCCGGCGCCGGCAAGGCCGGCCGTTTCGACTCCGCCGAATTGCGCAAGCTGGTGGCCGCCTCGGTCCGCTTCCTGAAAAAGAAGAAGGTGCTGTCGGCCGCGGTGCTGCTCGAGGGAAACCGCACCGGCGCCGAATTCGCCTCGGCCGCCGTCGAAGGCGCCATCCTCGGCGACTTCGAGCCCGATCGCCACAAAACCGGCGACGACAAGACGGCGCTGGCTTCGTTCACCGTGGTATGCCCGAACGGCGCCGCCGATCTCGACGCCGCCGTGTCGCGCGGCCAGGTGCTCGCCGAATCCCAGAACTTCACTCGCGCGCTCGCCAACGAGCCCGCCAATCTCCTCACCCCGCTGAAAATGGCCGCCGCCGCGCGCGAGATGGCCCAGCAGCAAGGCCTCGAGTGTGCAGTGCTCGAACGCGGCGAGCTCGAGCGCCTCGGCATGGGCGCGCTGCTCGGCGTCGCGCAGGGCAGCGCCGAGCCGCCCGCGCTCATCGTCGTCCGCTACCGGCCGCCTGCCGCCGCTTCCGCGGCGCACCTCGGCCTGGTCGGCAAGGGCGTCACCTTCGATACCGGCGGCATCTCCATCAAACCGGCCGCGGACATGGACAAGATGAAGTACGATATGTGCGGCGGCGCAGCCATGCTCGGCGCCATGCGCGCCATCGCCCAATTGAAACCGCCGCTCGCTGTGACCGCCTTCATTCCCTGCGTCGAGAACATGCCCGGCAGCCGCGCCCAGCGTCCCGGCGATATCGTGACTGCCATGTCCGGAAAAACCGTCGAGGTTTTGAATACCGATGCCGAGGGACGCCTGATTCTGGCCGATGCCCTGGCGTATGCGCGCCGGCTGGGTTGCACCCACCTGGTGGATGCCGCCACGCTCACCGGCGCCATTGTCGTCGCGCTCGGCCACATTTACGTCGGCCTGTTTTCGAACAACGACGCGATGCGCGACCGCGTCCTGCGCGCCGCGCGTGCCGAAGGCGAACGCATGTGGCCCATGCCGCTCGATGACGATTACAAGGAGGGTTTGAAGAGCCCCTTTGCCGACCTAGCCAATATCGGCACTCGCTGGGGCGGCGCCATCACCGCCGCGATTTTCCTCAAGGAATTCGCAGAAGAAACCCCGTGGGTCCACTTGGATATCGCCGGCACCGCGTATCTCGACGAGGCCCAGCCACACATGCCGAAAGGCCCAACAGGCTTGCCCGTGCGCACCCTCGTCCGTTTAGCAACTGACTGGACCGATTGACGCAGGGCATGCTCCACCGGCTGCTGAAGAAGTCAGCCGCGTGGCGCGGGCTGTCAAGCCTGCTGTGTCGAGAGTCGTCTCGACATTTTTTTGGCAGGACTCACGCCACGCCCCCGAATCGAATGACTGTGAGAAACGCGCTCTGACGCCTCTCACTCTTTCTGTGCTTTAGACCAAGCTAAAGCGCCCTTTACCCTACCTTCACCGCCAGCATCGATACCGATCCGCCATCCACGCCTTCGACGGGGAAGCTGGCTGCATCCTGCGGCCGGCGCGTTGCCAGCACGTACAGCAGCGGCAGGTAATGGTCCGGCGTCGGTATCGAGAGCAGCGCTTCGCGGCCGAGCTTTTCGTAATGAATCAGCACCCTGTCTTCACCCGAGAGAATCCGGTCGCGCGCTTCTTGCTCGAAGCGGACGGCCCAGTCATATGGTTCCACATCGTGCCGCCCCCATGCATACGCATGTAGGTTATGCACCAGGTTCCCGCTCCCGGCGATGAGAACGCCCTCCTCGCGCAGCGGCGCCAGCCGCTCGCCGATTTCGTAATGAAAACTCGCCGGCTTGGTTTCGTCGATGCTGAGCTGCACCGCCGGTATGTCGGCCTCCGGGTAAGCGTGGCACAGCACGGACCATGTACCGTGGTCGAGCCCCCAACTCTCATCGAGCGTCACCGCCGTCGGCGCCAGAAGTTGCCGCACGCGTTGCGCCAGCTCCGGATCGCCCGGCGCCGGATACTGGACTTGGTAAAGCTCGCGCGGGAAGCCTCCGAAATCGTGAATCGTCTTCGGCGCCGTGGAAACCGTGACGCCCGTCTGCGGCACGAACCAATGCGCCGAAATCGCCAGGATCGCCTTCGGCCGCGGGATCGTGCGCCCCAGTTCCGCCCACGCGTCCGTGTAGCGATTGCGGCTCAGCGCATTCATCGGATTGCCATGCCCGAAAAACACCGCCGGCATGAGATTGGCCATGGTTTCTATTCTCGCGCCGCGCTACATCCCGCGCAGTTCGTTATACCGTTTCCGGGCGATCTCCAGCCGCGGAGCGTCCGGCCCAAGTTCGCGCTCCAGGACCGGAATGGCATTCGCATAGCAGTCTATTGCTTCGGCCCTCCGCCCGGCTTTGGTGTAAATCTCGGCTCCAGCCAAAAGAGCGAGAGCCCACCTCCCATTGGGTCCGGCCCCAATAGCCTTCTGAATCTTCAGGCCGCGCTCAAGCAGACGAACTGCATCGCCTAGCTGGTCTTGCGCGGAACAGAGGAGAGCGGCATGGATGTAACTCTCGGCGGTTTTCGGGTTGTCCCCGTAGAGCGCCTCCCGCCGCGATCGGGAAATGTCGAGTGACTTCTCCGCGTTCTTGAAGTCGCCTTGCGAGATCTGTGCCAACCCGAGCGCGTCGCGCGAGTCCGTGGCTGGGATACTATCAGCTCCCCATTCACGTTCGGCGGCCGCTAGCGCCAGTGTAGACGCCTGAAACGCTGCACCAGCCGAGCCCAGGCCAATGTCGGCGATAGCGATATCGTCATTGGCTCTGATCCATTCATCGCCGAACACTGAGGATGCGTTCTTTGACCGGTCTCCCGCCTTCTCGAAAATTGAGATCGCCATCGCAAGGTCGCCTTTGGCCAGAGCGACCTCACCAAGAGTCACGAGATCCATCACTGACGAAACTTTCAGCTTTGTGACGTCCTTCCCATCCCACTTACGTCCGGCCAGGGCTTCCTTTTGAGCCGCCAGAAACTGCCCACCTGCCAACAGGAGCCTGGCTTGCCGCTTTTCCGGGAGTCCGTCGTCGTCCGATGTTCCATACTTCTTGGCATCTTTGATGAACGCAGCCGCCCGGCCGTATCTTGCACGTTCGATTTCGTAGTCGGCCTCCCAAAGATAGAGAAGAGCTCCGGGCATGACGCTTTGCATTTGAGCGAACTTCCGCTCAGCCTCCGCGAACCTCCCCGTAAGCCATGGCTGCCTTGACTCACGACGGCCCCAGCCCTGCGCCAGCGCGCAGAAACAGCAAATGAAAATCAGACCGGCTTTCACGCGGTTCATTGTAGCGCTGCGGCTCACTGGACGCACCCGTCGTTGCCGCCCTACCCCGCCACCACCGCCGCCCACTCGCCCTTTTGCCGCACGTCGCGCACCCCCGCCAGCGCCCCCTTCACAGCCTCCACTTCGCTGACGTTAAACCCGCTCGCCACCAGCGTCCCGCCCGCCCGTAGCACGCGCACAAACTCCGGCGCCAGCGCAATGATCGCCTCCGGGCTGATGTTCGCTACCACCAAATCCACGGCTGCCGAGCGCACCGCATCCGCCGAGCCGATGAAGCCTTGCCCAGCGATGCGCACGGCCTCTTCATCGATATCGCACGCGATCACGCGCGATGCGCCTAGCAGGCGCGCGGCTTCGGCGAGGATGCCGGAGCCGGTGCCGACATCCAACACGTCGATTCCCGGCGTCACCAATTCTTCGAGCGCTTCCAGGCAAAGCCGCGTGGTTTCATGCACGCCGGTGCCGAATGCGAGGCCGGGGTTTACCGTGATGCGGAAGCGGCCGGGCGGCGTGGGATCGTCGCGCCATTCGGGCACCAGAAAAAAACGGCGGCCCACTTCCATGGGCTGCAACAGGTCGCGGGCTTCCTGCACCCAATCGCGATTCTCCTCTTCGCGCACGCTCGCGCCTGGGTAGCGCGCCAGCAGGTCCGCGCGGTCCGCGCCGGCCTCGAAGAACGCCCGCACGCGCGTGTCGCTCAGCTCGACGATCCCCGCCGACCCCAGCTCCCACAACTCCGCAATCAGCAGATCGCGGCCGTCCGTATTCGAATCGATTTCGAGCGAGAACATTGTTATCGTGAAGTATCGGGCCGCGCGCTTTCGCGGCTCCAACCCTATCATGAAACTACAAGGTATTTTCCCACCGATCGCGACTCCGTTCGATTACGAAGGCAACATCTACGCCGCCAAGATCCAGCACAACGTGGAGAAGTGGAACCGCACCGCGCTCTCCGGTTACGTCGTGATGGGCTCGACCGGCGAAAGCGTGATGCTGACCGAAGCGGAGAAGTACACCGTGTGGGAGCTGGTGGCCAAGCACGCCGCCGCGGAAAAACTGCTCATCGCCGGCACCGGCGTCGAAAGCGTGCGCGAGACGGTTTCGCTCACCAACCGCGCCGCCGAGATGGGTTACAAAGCCGCCATGGTGCGCACGCCGCATTATTACAAGAACCTGATCAATCGCGGCGACGCGCAGATGCTGTATTATCGCTCCGTTGCCGACCGCAGCAAGATCCCGCTCATCATTTACAACTGGCCGCAAACCACCGGCGTGGATATTCCCGCCGACGCCGTGGCCGCGCTTTCCGAGCATCCCAACATCGTCGCCATCAAGGAAAGCTCCGGCAATTTGGAAAAAGTAATGCAGATGATCCGCGAGGTGAAACACGGTTTTCAGGTGCTGGTCGGCTCGGCGCCCACCCTGTGGCCTTCCCTGCTGATGGGCGCCTGCGGTGCAATTCTTGCATATGCCAATGCAGCTCCTTACTCGACCATCGCCATCTGGGAAGCCTTCCGCACGCGCGATGAAGCCGCCGGCATGGACTGGCAGAACCGCATCGGCCGCCCCTCGGCGCTGGTGACCACGCGCTACGGGATCCCCGGCTTGAAGTACGCCATGGACCTGAACGGCTATTATGGCGGCCCTCCGCGGCTGCCGCTGGTTCCACCTGGCCCCGAGGCAAAACAGGAGATTGAAGCCGCGTTTCAAGACCTGAAGGGGTAAGGTTAGCAAACACCCCGCAAAAGGGCCAGCCGTTTGTAACACTTTTCCCCGAGGCCGCGTCGCAATAGATGTTAAGCTGTCTCAGAGGACTTCTAGGGAGGTTGTTGCTGGCCCTCCACGTGCTCAACCTTTGATGCCATGCTGCTCCGCACCTTGATTCTCCCCGCTTGCCTCTGCGCGCTGGCCGCTGCGGCGAGCGCCGAGACGCCCCTCGAAGTGGGCTACCGGCAGATGTACGATCTCCAATTCGCCGACGCCCACCGCACGTTTGCGGACTGGCAGAGCACCCACCCCGACGATCCGATGGGCCCGGCCTCCGACGCGGCGGCGTACTTGTTCACCGAATTCGACCGTCTGCACATTTTACAGTCGCAGTTCTTCACGCACGACCAGCACTTTTTCACCGATCATAGGCTGGCGCCCGACACTGCGGTCAAGCGCAGGTTCGATGCCGCGCTCGATACCGCTCGCCGGCTGGCGGCGCGCTGCCCGCAGAATGCCGATTGCCAGTTCGCCGCCATCCTCGCCAACGGCCTGCACTCCGACTATATGGCGTTGATCGAGACGCGCTACGCCGCGTCGTTTCAGGAGATGAAGAGCAGCCGTATGATGGCCGAGAGACTGCTGGCCGCGCACCCGGAAATGTACGACGCATGGATCGCGATCGGGGTCGAGAATTACATGCTGAGCGTCAAACCGCTGCCCTTGCGCTGGCTGCTGCGGCTGGCTGGCGGCGAAACCGACAAGGCCGTGGGCATCGAAAAGCTGAAACTGACCGCCGAAAAGGGCCACTACCTGGCGCCCTTTGCGAAACTGCTGCTGGCGGTGGCGGCGCTGCGCGACCACAACACCTGGCGCGCGCGGACGCTGCTGGAAGGGCTGGTGCGCGAGTACCCGCACAATCCGCTCTACGCTCAGGAATTGGCGCGCTTGCAGCCGGGCGCGTCCGCTGGCGCTGGAGGCATGGGAGCCGCACTCTGGTAGACCAATTCCGCCGCCAGGAACAAACGTCCGGTACGCGAACATTCTCGCCGACAGTTACAGGTACTCTTGCGCCCTATTTACATCGCGGCAACATCCGCCTGCGCCGCGGCCACTAACCCAATGCATGGTGGGGCATGCTTTAGAGCTTGCTGAAAAAGTAAGTTTTTGGTTACCTGGAACATTTCTGTGCGTCTATGTTGTATGCGCGGAGATGATCTCAGTCAGAAACCGATGTTCAGCTATTTGTCGCCGGAGGATCGTGTGCCGG
>Ga0326728_10002776_pt1 | contig 57170 bp, 47 predicted proteins | sample MB3enrmetagenome_FD_207602 | JGI IMG/M metagenome (GOLD analysis project Ga0326728, IMG submission 207602) | Lab enriched peat soil microbial communities from McLean, Ithaca, NY, United States - MB31MN | ecosystem: Environmental > Terrestrial > Soil > Wetlands > Peat | place: USA: New York... | reverse complement strand
AACATTGCTGTCAGTTGGCAAGCCGGTGGCGGACGCACAAACCTGGTGCAGACCGCTACCAGCATGGTTGGCAGCAACAACTTCAATGACAGCAGCCCGGCGTTCATCCTGCCGGGTTCAGGGGACGTATTCACCAACTGGGTGGATACCGGTGGGGCCACCAATTCGCCGACCCGCTTCTACCGCGTCCGTCTCCTCCCCTGAACTCACCCGAGAGGCGATCACAAGGCAGAGGTTTTGCATTCTTTCCTGGCTGGTTTTTACCGACCGCTGACATCTTGCTAGCAGAATCTCCCGGGGGGTGCTCGACGCTGCATCAACTCTGTCAAAACCTCGTGAATCCGCCGCTGCGCATCGATTTTGGGATAAAGCTCTGCCAAACCGACGTTGAAAACCTTGGTGAAGTAAAGCAGCTCATAATCTTCCACGTGCACCAGCCGCGATTCGATCTTGGCTACGGCCACACGGTCGATGTCCCAGCCCAGAATCTGCAGCTTCGCCGCCAGGACGTTCTGCGACCAACACCTCACATACCGCAACTTGCGTATCTGAGGCCCCACCATATTCCGGTGCTTCATCTATCCCCCAACACTTTCTGCACGAAGCGTGTTCAGGTGAAACGTGGAGGTTCTCAGATGATCGACTGACTTCTGGTCGACCCGGTGACAGGACATCTCCCGACCGCATGTTGCAGGCGACAGTGGAGCCGGTTCTCCAGCCGTGGGAATGACCATCGCGGCATATTGCGCCGTTAGGTTTGCCAGCGGTAGGGTCTCGGTGATCATCTCGTGCGCCTGTTCTAACGCGGCGCGCGAAATCCGTCATGACGGGAAAAGGAAGATTCTCGTGTAGGTAAAAGGAGTAGGGTGCTTGACAAGTGCGGGGAGTGCCGGTGTCACCCGTCATGGCCACCCAGATCACTACGGGCGAGGGAAACCGTCAGACCGGAGCCGATTCCGTCCACGCCGGCGGCGAATCGGTCCACAAAACCGCAGCTCGAAGAACAGCGGGAGCCGTTCCAAGTCGTAGCTTGACCCGAATGCGTTGCCGGTACAGCTCGACGGTCTTGTGATCCAGCGAGAGTTGCGCAGCGATCTCCTTGATGTCCAGCCCCCGGCCCATCATTTCGAAGACCTGCAATTCACGCGGACTGAGAACGCCCAGTGGGTGTCGCAGGTCCATGGTCTCGCGGGTCATCGCGCAACTGGTAAACCACTTCAGCATCCGTGCGCTCAGGTACACGCTGCCATCCAACACGGTCCGGATGGCGTGAACGATGGTCTGAACATCCTCGCCCTTGTTCATGTACCCGCGTGCTCCGCAATTGAAACACAACGGCGCGTACAACTCTTCGGTGTGTGCCGAATAAGCGAATATCGGCAGGCCCGGATGGCGAGCATCCAGATCGCGGATAAGGTCCAACCCGTGCGATCGTTTCAGCGCGATGTCTACGATCACGATGTCCGGGCACAATTGCTCGACCATCGCCAACGCGGGTTGCGCATCTTCAGCCTCACCGCACACGACCATGTCCGGCTCGCCATTGATCACCATTCGCAGCGACATCCGCACGCTGGGATGATCGTCCACGATCAACGCGCGCCGCTTGCGCGGCGACTCACCCTGCCCAAGCTTCTCCCGCGGCATGACCTGTGCCCTTTCTCCCACACCCTGAGCTACAAGACAGAGCATATACAACACATTCAAGCCTAGAAGTCAATGAAAATGTGGCTTGCGAGTCCATGGCGCCTACGACAAACCGGATCATTGCGACACTTGAATTTAGGTGACCTTGATGCCGGCGATATGGACGCTGTCGTGATTTGCTAACGCAGCGTAGCGCGCCGGCAATTCTCTCACCCAATCAACCGTGAGTTTTTGGAACGCCAGGGCGAGTTCGCGCAAGTTCTTGCCCGTGATCTTCATCTCGTGGCGGGCGATGGTGACGTTGATCGTGTCCTCGGTTCCCGGCTCAAATCTCACGCAAACCAGGTGTTGATACGGGAGCGCGAAGAAGGTTCCGTCAGCCAATTCGACCCGCAGACACCTTGGCTGAACGGCTCTGTTCCACGAGAGAAAATTCCCTTTCGGTGGGTCACCCGAAGGTGCGTCTTTACTTTGGCTTCTTTTCATACGTTTCCTCAAACTGGAGGTGATTGTCCGATGCCTTGTGTTTTGGTGATACTCACGCTCGCGTCCATCCCTTGCCGGAGCGCCCCAGCCATGTCCAGAGCCAATTCGCGGTCGCCGGGCCGACCGATGTTCTCCCGCAGTTGCTCCTTGTCGCTGGTGAAAATCCGTATGCCCTTGCGCCCCCGCGAAATGGTCACGTACCACTGCTGCTGGTTGGTCGCGGCCTTGACCGTCGAATCGGAGAACAGGACGTAATCGACTGTCTTGCCTTGCGACGCATACGAGGTGATGGCAAAGCCCCGCACGAACTGCCGGTAATCGCTTTCGAGAATGCGTCCATCTTGCAGCCTGACACGGCCACCGTTCAGAACTCTGTCCACGGTGACCAGTTCGCCGTTGGCCAGACGACGGCCCTGCCGGGTGCGGCCATTGGCTTTCAGTTGCAGACGGTCGCCCGATGCCAACGCGAGTTCGCGAGGCTGGCAAACAGTCAACCGGTCCAGGGATCTGAACCGTATTCTCCGTATTCTCTCTCCACCTTCCAGTACCAACCCGGTCTGGGTGATGGCTACGAGACGTGCCGTTTCGCCTTTCCTGAATCCGCCCGCGTTACGGTTCAGGAGCACCACGCTGTTCTCATCGTAGAAACGCCGATCCCGCTTCTGCGCTGCCGTCAGATCGACCGGCTCAAGCGCCGTCACTATCTGCTCGTTCGCGCCGATCATGCCCCGCGATTTCAGGGCCGAGCGCACATGGTCATTCACCTGACGGATCTCCGACCACGTTTGCGAAACCACCACGACGGAGTGGTTGTTTTCCGCTAATTCGAGGAACGTCTCCGCAAGCTCCTCCTGTTGGTTGAGGGACTCACACTCCACAATTGCACCCTGCTGATCCAAACGGCGAAATGAATCCACCAACTTCCCTTCGGAAGCTTCCTTCACCGCCTGCCTGTACTCGATGATCTGCGCTTGCTCCGCTTTGGTTCGGGCGCGGGCGGGGTCCTGCCGTCGGATCTCCTTGAGTTCTGCTGCTCGTAGACCGGAGTATTTCTCAATGGCCCGAAGTGCATCGGATGCCTCGACCGCGCCGTGCTGCCGCGTGTCACCGGAGAGGATGACACGGCCATTGTTCTCTCGGACAAAACGCAGCAGTCGTTGCATCTGTTTCGCGCCAATCTGACCGGCCTCATCCACCATGACAACGGCACCCCGATGCATCTCCTGCTTCGTGAGAAACTCGCTCACCGTTTGGGCTCCCGTCATTCCGTCTCGCTCCAGGTCAATGACTTGCTGCCGTTGCGGCGCGAGGACTTGCAGGGAATGCCCGGCTCTCAGAAGACCATTCCTGATTTCCCGCAGCGCAAAGCTCTTTCCGGTGCCGGCCCCGCCGCGAAACAGCGTGACGAAGTCGCGCGAAGCCAGAATCTGCTCAGCCGCCCGCCGCTGGTCTTGGTCAAGACCAACGTTGGAAGACGAGAAGTCATTGCTGAACGGGCGGAACCGCCCTCTCCCGTCTCTCGCCAGGAACACGATGTCCCATTCGCGTTCCAAAGCAGCGCGGGTCGTGACTTGAAATGGGCCACGGTCGGCGCGGATGTAATCCCGATCACGCGTGGCTTGTCGAATGGCCGTGAGCGTGATGTTCTGACCGCGCGCGTGCTCCAAGGCGTGCCGCCATAACTCGTGCTCCAAGACAACGGACCGGCGGTCGAACAGGTGCTCCTCCGCCCAAGTGACGGCGGCCAGTGCATCGCCCGCTTTCGACTTATCCGGCTTGGGCAGCGCACCATGCGTCAACGCCGAGATCGCTGCTTTTTCAGTTTCGGTAACCTGGCTCCCCCAAAGAGCCTGGAGCTTTGCCTGTGGAACGTTCTTGAGTTTCCGCGCTCGGTTCTTCTGAGCCACATTCTCGCGGATCAGCGCGACGTTCCCACCGGCCAGTTCGGGATTCTGTGCCAATAGCTCCTGGGTCTTCTGATCGATTTCCTGATGTCGTTTGGAGAACCGTTCGCACAATTCTGGGGAAACACCCTGAATCTCAAAGTCGCCGCGCGGATGGTTGACGATGTTGTAACCCCATTGTTTCAGATCACGCGCCAACTCGTGGTAATAGACATTCTCCACGTATTTGCGCGCCCGCAGCATCTCGAAGGTCTGCAAGGCTTTCCAGCGGCCTTCGACGGGGTCGTGCGTGGCGTTGAATACGATGCAGTGGCTGTGCAGATGTGGATCAAGCGCCCGCGACGTGTCGTGCCGGAAGATGGCACAGACAATGTTCCCGGTGGTGCGGTCGGTCATTCGTTCTCCCGCATGCACCCGCGTTCCCGCGAACTGCTCCAGTTCCCGCAACGCCGCTTCCACCCCACGGTGGTGGGCTTCCACAATGCGCGGGTCATGACCGACCAGGGCCGCGATCGAAACCGATTTGGGTGGTGAGAAGGTGAAATCAAAGAAGATTCGCCGATTCGCGACTTCGTAGGCCCGACCAGTTTCATCGACAACCGTGCGGGTGGTCTTGAGTCGTTGCGTCAATCGTTCCCCGGTCTGTGGGTGGAGGTTGTCGCACAGGCGGAGAAATTCCTCTTGGCCTACCCGGCCCGACAGTCCCAGAAGCTCAGCGCCGCTTCCCAACCATTGCCCGAGGACGCGGTCGCTCTCGCTGTAATAATCGCCAGCACAGAGGTGTTCCTCAAAGTACTGCTTGGCGTTAATCAGACTGTATTTCGTTTTCGGCGACAGCATGCGAGAGGGTTCTATCACTTGCCACCGCGAAACTTGTTCCCAATTGGGAACAACATTTTCTGCCGGATGCGCTCTACTGGAGCGCATGAAAACACAAGACGCACTACCTCTAACTCGCGTTAGAAGTTCCAGTCCGGCAACGATCCGTCACACATACGCATGAATTCCGCTTTGGCATCCGATTCGCCTACGAACAGGTTTGAAAACGCCGTCCGAAACTATTCGCCAAAACCACCGCGCAAGTTTCAGAAGCTGCTACCACTGAAAACCGGAATCGCAGAATTGAGGAAGCGACGTGCCTCGTACCAAACGATCACGGACCTTTTGCGCGACCTCGACATCTCGGTCTCCTGCGATACGGTCTTTCGGTTCTGCCACGAAATCCTGGGCGAACCAAAGGCCCGCTACAGGCGGAAACGTAAAACCTCGACACTGGGGGTGAGAAAACAACCGGACAAGCCTTCACCGACACCGCGTGTCCTCAGTCCCGGCGGTTCATCGCAACAGCCCGACCGCTGGACGCAAGTAAACGGACCACGCGTGGCTGACCCTGACGACATCTGACCATGCAAAAGCAGATCAATCTCATCATCAACGGCAAAGGCGGCGTCGGCAAGAGCTTCTTCGCCACAAACTTCGTTCAGTACCTCAAAGATGAGCAGGTGCCCCATGTCGCCATCGACACCGACAACGAGAACTCGACCTTGAAACGATTCCACCCGAATGCTCGGTTTGTGAACTTGGCCAACCTGCGGGAACTCGATGAACTGGTTGCGGCTGTCGAACGCGCCAGCCTAGTCGTCGTGGATTGCCGCGCCGCCTCTACAGACGTGTTTCTGAACTACTTCGCTGAGTTGACGGTCTTCGATGTCCTCCACAGCTTGGGCGCCGCTCTGACGGTAGTCTCCCCTGTGAATCACGACCTCGACAGCGTGGAGCAAATCAAAACCATCGCGAAAGCGTTCGACAACCGCTGCCAGTATCTCGTGGTGAAGAATCACGCCCTCACCGAGCACTTCACCATCTACGACACCAGCAAAACCCGGAAGCGATTGCTCAATGAACTGGCTGCGAAGGAAATAACCATGCCCAAACTGCATGAATGGTTGGTCGCGTTGCTACAGCAGGCCAATCTTCCTGTCGGGCAAGGGATTGAGCACCAGAAATTCTCCCTCATGGATCGACAGCGGCTCAAGAACTGGCAGCGGCAGTTCCACGAACAAATCAATACCGTCCGTCAGATCATTTTGCCGGGTGAGCCATGAGCGAAGCCGACCCAAAACAGGCGCTGAAGAACGCCATTCTGGAATGGCGTAAGAAATACAACGTTCAGGACGGCGATCCGATGCTGGCCGCCGTGGAACTGTGGGAAATCTACTTCACACACGCCCAACTCAACGGACCGAAACCCCCGTCGTTTGAAGACTTCCGCAGTACGATGGAACAGTTGGAGCGGTTGAGCGGGGATTTTACGGGACGCGCCGCTGAGATCATCAAGGAATTACGGGAAGTACCGAAGATCCGCAGCGACCTGAACCGTTTCCCGATATTCGCCTTGGTGTTCAGTGCTGCGTTGGCACTGCTGGCGGGCATCCTGATCGGGAGGTATTCACGGTGAGCAACGCTCGGTATCTCGGATTCACAATTGCCGCCTTGTCTCTTGCCGCCGGTGCGTACTTCCTTTTCAGTCAAGCTCCACCGCTCTCGTGGACGTTGGCCGTGGTTTTTGGGACTCTTGCGGGCTACGCGATTGCGGCTGCGGGTCGCCCGACTCGTAACGCAATTGTGCACCTGAAAGGACTGACGTGGACGCGGGAGGATTTCTGTCGCGGCTGGCTGATTACCGGCGACACCGGCTCGGGGAAAACCCGCTCCGGGATTACCCCGCTATTGTATCAAGTCTTCCAGAACGAACCGCACTGGGGTGGCCTGTGCATTGATGACAAGGGCATTTATTGGGAGACGCTCTCGGAGATGGCCCATCATTTCAACCGGCAAAACGATTTGATCCTGCTCCAGGTCAGACCGGACAACGCCTCGCTCAGTTGGAAACCAACCCATACCTACAATCTCACGTCCGACGCCGGCATCCCGTACAGCACGTTTGCCAAGTTTGTCGTGGACACTGCCACCAGTCTCGGCCAGCAGGGTGATAAGGGATTCTTCAAGAGTCAGGCGCAGACGCACATCGCGCACGCGTTGGAGGCGCTGTACGAGATTCAGGCCGATGTGACATTGGAGAACGCCCACGAGTTGCTACTGAACGAGGATGAATTGGACGACGCGCTGGCCGAGTTGTCCGACGGCTACCCGACCGAGCGTCGGCGCGCGCTCGTGGAGCATCTCCAGTTCCGCTACCGCACCCAACCGCCGGAGCAGATGGGCGGGGTGAAGGAGACCATCGCCAACTACCTGCACAATTTCCTGACCCCCGACATCGCGCAGGTCTTTTGTCCCGGCAACAACACCTTCGAGTTCAGTGACATTGATCGCGGCAAGATCATCTGTGTCTCAATGCCGCAGAAGTTCCAAACCGAACGCCGGTACGTGAACACGTTCCTGAAGATGCTGTTCTACACGCACGTCTTGCGACGCTTCGACCGGCCGAAGGAACAGCGCACGGACGGCAATCTCCTCATTCTGTGGGCTGACGAAGCCCAACGATTCGTGACCTCAAACGACGAAGGAATGAGCGACTACAACACGATCGACGTGATCCGCGAGGCGAACGCAGCCATCGTTGCCGCCGCGCAATCATCCACGTCGTTCCTGCCGGCGCTTGGGAAGGAAAAGGCGAAGGTCCTGGTGCTCAATCTTCGTAATCGGATTATTTTCAAAGCTGCCGACGAGGAGGACGCAGTGGAAAGCGCCGACTTCATCGGCAAGAAGCGCGTCGTCAAGAAGACGTGGGGGTACTCCGCCGGCCAATCCAACCGCAGCTACTCGGAGTTCGAAGAGCACAAGATCAAGCCCCACGTTCTGCGAGGGCTGCCGAAATACACTGCTGTTCTCGTTCATTGCGAAAGGGGCTTCAAGAAAACGACCTTGCCGCCCATCGAACCCAACGGCCAAGTCTCGCCGTGGTTCAGGAGACGGTGGCTCTAACGCTGGAGCTTGCATGGGAGTTCGGAATCGAGCATAACGTCCAATTGAAAAATGAAAGGCTCCGCCCACCCTCGTCATCGGGAACTGTCATTGCTGGCTCAAGGTCTCTGGCCATTGGCCAGAGCATGGAATGGCGTGGCCTATCGTTTCGTTGCAAAGGGAAAGGACAACCCGGTCGAAGTCTTGAGCGGAGCGGGCAGTTTCAACAACGGCGGCAGGTGGAACGCGCCCGGTGCATTGCGCGCGGTCTACGCGAGCACAACTCCCGAAGCAGCGACAACCGAGAGCCTCGCTTATTTTCGGTACTATGGCTTTCGCGAGGAGGATGCAATGCCTCGCACAGTCCTGGCTTTGGAATTCAATCTGAACAAGATTCTCGACCTCACCGATTCGAAAATGCGCCGGGGATTACGAATCCTGCTGAAGGAAATCACACACGAGGACTGGCGCAAACTGCAAGACGCTGGGAAGGAGAGCCTGACCCAGGCAATCGGGCGGGCGGTGTACTCAGCAGGTTTTGAGGGAATGATTGTTCCGTCAGTGCATGTCAGGAAGGGTGTGAACGTGGTCTTCTTCCCCGAGAACCAGATCACGACCAGTATTGCCCGAGTTTACAGAAAACGGCCTTGATGGGTCTATGCAAATCTGCATGTTATTCTGCTTGCAATTATACGCGACTCGCGTATTGTTACGTCGAGGTGATTGACGATGGCGCTGACAAGTAACAGAGCGAAGTCCAAGAGCCGCTTGACGTTTCTCAACCGAGGAACGGGGAGATTCGACGTAAGTTCTTTTTGTGGCACGTTCCGCCTCAGGCAAGAGGCCGTCGCGCGGCTAACCGGGTATTCCTCGCGTGCGATTGCCGACTGGGCCAGCGGCAAGCCCTTGAGCCAGTCCAGCGCCCAGCGTGTCACGGAAATCGAACGGCTTTGCGAAGCTCTCGCCAAAGTGGTTAAAGCCGAGAGCATTGGCCGCTGGCTGCAAACTCCCAATGATGCTTTTGACGGCTCGACCCCTCTTCAGGCAATCGAACGCGGCGAAGTGGATCGTCTTTGGCGGATGATCTACCGTTTGGAATCCGGCGAACCTGGTTGAGAACTCTCGTCCACCGTTCCAATTGCCCCAGAACGATTACCCAAGAGACCTGTGCGGGCTGGGCGATTTGGGTTTGATCGAACCCAAGGGGAAAGGCCGTAGCGCCCGCTACGTTCTCAAGACAAGCCGTTGAATCTGCTACAAATCTACTACCCGCGTAGGCGAATCGACTACCTGCCAGCAGGTTTCCGCGTAGCGGTATCGTCCGATAACCGTCCGATTTTTTCCTCGAATCGTCCGATGAAACCGGAAAATCACCCGATCTAGTCGGCTACGCATTTTGCGTTACGCTACCAGCGTAATGTCCGCGCGCGGAACGCTGCCCAACCCTCAAAATCGACCGATCATTGGCTGATGTTTTTGCAGGAATCGACCGATGAGCGCCAGTACGCGTTGAAACATTTCTGCCATTTAATCCGTACCATTGTTCAGTGCAAGTGTACCCCGATTGTGTACATGTCACCCTTTGAACCCGGCCGTTCCGATACGTCTGTTCGATTTAATGTATAAAAGGCTTGCGTGCTATATGTAGTCTGCTATACTACCACCAATGACACCGCAACAGGTCAAACAACTACGGACTCAACTCGGGCTTAGCCAAGAGGCTTTCGCGGAAGCCTTGGGCGTCTCTTTTGCCACCGTGAACCGATGGGAAAACGGCAAAGCCAAGCCGCAAAAAGACCGCGTTCAGCGGATGAAGGCGATGCTTCGCGACAGGGAGCATCCGGCCCGGGAGCATGTGGCGTTTGCCGCCGTTCAACCAGTCAACCGCCTCGATTTCGAGGGCGATCCCGAAGTGGTCAAGTTGGTGGTGGATGCCCTCCGCCTGCAAAATGGGCATCTCCAAAACACGGCCTTCGGACTGGAACTCTCGCGCATCGTGCCGCTGCCCCACCAACGAATTGCGGTGTACGAGCATCTTCTCCCACAGAACCCTCTCCGGTTTCTTCTGGCTGATGATGCTGGCGCCGGCAAGACGATCATGACCGGGTTGTACATCCGCGAGATGATCAACCGGGGCAGGCTGCGGCGGGTGCTCATCTGCACACCGGCGGGGCTGACTTGGAACTGGCGTCGGGAGTTGACGCATTTCTTCGACCTTAATTTCAAGATTCTCCGCAGCGCCGATTTCCAGTCCGGCAACCCCTTCGCTGATGAGGATAACGGCTTGTTCATTATTAGCGTGGACACGGCAGCAACCGATGCCGTGAGAGAATGTTTGGCGTCACCACAAACGCTGGCGTTCGACCTCGCGGTCTTTGATGAGGCCCACAAACTGGCATGGGGTGACCCGAATCGAGCGGACTCTAAAACCCGTCGCTACCGGTTGGCCGAAGAACTGAGTTGCCGGTGTACACACTTGCTCTTGCTCACGGCCACCCCACACATGGGCAAGCCGTTCCCGTACTTCGCCCTCTGGCGGCTGCTCGACTCGAAGGTGCTCTCGACGGTGGATGCCCTGCGCTCGCTGACACCTGAAAAGCGCGCCAAGTTTTTCATCCGGCGACTCAAGGAGGAGATGATCGACTACGACGGGACGCCGATCTACAAACCCCGGCTCTGCCAGACCATCGGCTACCGCCTGACGCCACCCGAGCGGAGTTTCTACGACGCCGCCTCGGAATACCTGCGTTGGAGTTACGAGACGAATCGCACCATTAACAAGAACGCCGCTGCGATGGTCGTGGCGGTGCTGCAACGTCGGCTCGCCAGTTCGACACATGCGATGATCGAGTCGCTGAAACGTCGGCGGCAACGAGTCGTCGAGGGTGCGGTGGAAGGGGCAGCCAGACTCTCGGCGGAGCAGATCGTCACGTACTTCGACACCAGCACTGCTGACGACAGCCCGGCCGATCATCAAGACCGGGAAGCCGATGAGAATTACGAGGATCAAGCCCTTGCGCTGACCCGGCCAGAAGGAGCGCAACTGCGCAAAGAGTTGGAGTATCTCGACCGGACTGTTGCGCTGGGTGAAGAACTGCGTGACTCGCTTCAGGAAACTAAATTCCAGAAGCTTCGGGAACTGATCGAGTCCACGGAATTCCACAACGAAAAGCTGTTGGTTTTCACGGAGCATCGGGACACGCTGGAATATTTACGCCAACGCTTCGAGGCGATGGGCTACACCGGCCAGGTCGCTTGCATCCACGGTGGGATGGATGTCGAGGAGCGGGAACAACAACGCATCTTCTTCATGCCACCTGACGAGCGCCGACGACAAGGCGTGAAGAATCCAGATGCGCCAAGCGCCCGCATCCTGCTCGCCACCGACGCTGCCGGTGAAGGCATCAACCTCCAGTTTGCCTGGGCGATGCTCAACTACGACATTCCGTGGAATCCGGCCCGTTTGGAACAACGCATGGGCCGGCTTCACCGCTTCGGCCAACGTCATTCCGAGGTCCGCATCTTCAATCTCGTGGCGGAGGACACCCGCGAAGGCGACGTGCTGACCACGCTGCTGGCGAAATTGGAGGAAGCCCGCAAGGAGCTATGCAACGACAAGGTCTACGACGTGATCGGCCAGCAATTGCAGGAGGTATCGATTCGTGACCTGCTCCGCGAGACGTTGTTCGAGACTGCGCCCTATTCCGCACAGCGCAAACTCGATTCCATCTTCGCCACGCAGAAACTGCGGGCTGCGGTCGAGGAACAACGCAAGACCGCCTCCACCTTTGGCGACGTGGCGCGTCGGCTCGGACAACTCAACTCAGATCGCTCCGTCGAGGAATTTCATAGGCTGCTGCCGGCCTACGTTCAGAATTTCGTCGAACGCGCCGCTCCGCGCGTCGGCCTGCAACTGGATGGCGACCTCGCGGAAGCAGCGCACTTCTCGGTTGCCAGTGAGGACGCCGACTGGCTGCGACAACTCCGTGATGGACTCCCCAACGGCTTGCCGGAATTCCTCTCCGTTCGTCGCGATTATCCCTTGCCGGGCGTGGATGCGAGTCGCATCGCCTTTTTGCGGCCGGGCGACACGATCTTCGACGCGCTCTCCGCCGAAGTGATCCGCCGATTCCGTGGCGACGTGCAGCGCGGCGCAGTTTTCTGCGACCCATCGGCTGACCGCCCGTACTACGTCGCGGTCTACATCTGCCAAATTGGTGAAACGGCGGTTGCCGGTCCCGCAAAACAAAGCGGTCAGCGGCTATTCGACCGCCGCCTTTTGGCCGTGCGCTGGGATGAATCGGGTGGGTGTTCCTTCTGCGCCCCGAACCATCTGCTGGCGCTCCAGGCGGCGCCCCGGTCGCTCACGTGGAAGGCCGGGAAGCTTCTGTTGAACCCCGACCAGCAGGCCCAGCGCGCCGATGCTTGGGCGCGAATGTTTGCCGAGACCAACTATCTGCAACAGCTTCGGACAGTCGCACGGGCGGAAGTTGAAGGTCGTCTCGAAGACCTGATGCGCGGTTATGACTATCGTGGCGGTGAACTCGCCGAGAAACGCACCGAGCTCGCCAAGCTGGCCCGGCAAGGTGACGCCAAGGCGGCAACCGAACTTGAAGAGGTCAAGAAACAGCAAGCCACGCTCGACACCGAAAAGGCCGAGGCGTTGCTTTACGAGCACCGGCGTGCGGAGTTGCTCGACATCCGCAAGCTTGAGCGCGTCGCCCTCTCCATCGTCGTTCCAGATCCGACACCCGAAGCGCGCGAGACGTACGACAAGAACATCGAGGCGATTGCCATGCGGATCGCCCGCAACTTCGAGATTGATCACTACCACGCCCGCGTCTTCGATGTTTCATCGCCGCATCTGGCAAGGGGCTACGACTTGGAGAGCCACCGGGCGAACGGCGAGAAGGTGGTCATTGAAGTGAAAGGACGGGGAGCTCGCGGTGCGGTGCACCTCACCGACAACGAGTGGCCGACGGCTGCCAACGTGCGGGAGAAGTATTGGCTGTACGTCGTCGTGGACTGCGCGACCGAGCCGAAACTGTTCCGCGTACGCGACCCGATCCGGCTGGCGTTCAAGACCCGTCAGACGATCACGCTCAACATCGGCGACATCATCAAGGAGGCGGAACATGACTGAAACCAGTGTGCAATACGGTACGTCCAACTCGACCTGCAAAGGCAAATACGTCGGCATGATCCCCATCCTCCTGTACCAACTCGCCCTGCTTGCGGTGTACGGGTTCGTGCTCGTCACGGACTTGAAGGGTGAACTCCCGAAGTGGCTCGCGCCCCACGAGCAAATGGTGCTTTGTACGTTGATGGGGGGATTGGGCGGTGCAGTTTATTGTCTTCGCGGCGTGTACCTGAATGCCTGCGCGAGGAAGCAGTGGGACATTTCGTGGTGGCCGTGGTATTTCATCCGGCCAATTGTCAGCCTCTGCTGTGGGTTGGTCAGTTTCATTTTCTTGCGGGCCGGTCTTTTGGTGCTCGATGCTGCCGAAAAGCAGGAAGCGAATTATCTCGGCTTCTACGCGCTGGCGTTCATTGCCGGCCTGAACGTGGACAAATTCACGACGAAACTTGAGGACATCGCTCATGGAGTGTGGGGCATCGAGCGTTCCCGGACGGCCGAGAAACCAGAGGCGAAAAAGGAGTAGGCGTATGGCGACGGTTCACTTCCTAAATGTTGGCGAAGGCGACTGCTCAATCATCCAGCACAACAGCGGTCGCGTCACCATGATCGACATCTGCGGCGGCAATGAGACGGAAGAGTTGGAGGAGGTTGCCAAAATCCTCGCGTACCTTCAGGGAGTCAACCAAGCCGCCGGTCGCAACTACGGGATGAAGGAGCATCCGACCAATCCGATCAAGTACTGCAAGGACAACAAGATCGGTGCGATTTGGCGTTTCATCCTCACGCACCCGGACATGGATCACATGGATGGTTTGAGCAATCTGTTCTCGGACGTGACCGTGGGGAACTTCTGGGAGACGGGCGTCAGAAAAGCGAAACCCGATTTCACCAAGGGGAAATACAACGAAGCCGATTGGGACTGTTACGCTAACCTCATCGCCAAGAAACGGCAGGGGGTAACGATACTCTCCAACCTTGCCGGCGCCAAATTCCAGTTCGCGAATGAGGGCGATCCTGAAGGGCACGGAGATTGCCTTTCCATCGTCGCGCCCGATCCTGGACTGGTGAAGGCCGCCAATGAGGTGGAAGATACGAACGATGCCTCATACGTCATTGTCTATCGCTCTGCCGGCGGGAGGATTGTTTTTCCCGGTGACGCTCACGACGGCACATGGGAATACGTTCTCAAACACCATCGAAGCTTAGTGGAGAATTGCGCCGTCCTGATCGCACCGCACCACGGCAGACACTCCGACCGGTCTTTCGAGTTTCTGGACGTGCTCAATCCCAAGCTGACACTTTTCGGGTGCGCTCCCTCCGAACATCTGGCCTACGACGCGTGGAACAACCGGCAGTTGCTGCACATCACTAACAATCAGGCCGGCAATGTCGTGCTGAAGACGACTGAGGCCGGGATCGAGGTGTACGTCGAGAACGAGAAGTTTGCTGAGTCGTACAACTCGGTTGATGTCAGTCGCACCCACTATGGCTGCTACTTTATCGGGATTGTCCCCAAGCCGACAGCCCAAGCAGCCGCGGCGTGAAACCGATGCAAACGAAGGAAACTTCAATGACCGACAAACCCCGACTGATTGAAGTGGCGTTTCCGCTGCGGCAGGCTTCGCCAGCCAGCGTGCATGAGAAGAATGTCCGGCAGGGGCACATCTCGACGCTGCACATCTGGCCGGCGCGGCGACCACTGGCGGCTTGCCGGGCGGCGCTGCTTTGTACGCTGTTGCCGGACCCGGGCACACCTGAAAAACACCGCGAGCTCTGTGAGAAAATCGGCGGCAAAGTCGTCAAACAAATCGAACGCAAACTTAAACCCGATGGCTGGGTCGTCGAAGCGGGGGAGCGATAGGGCGATGAGAATTTCCCGCGTCCGGATTGAAAATTTCCGGAACTTCCACAATCTGGATATTGCAGTTGGTCATTCCGCCGTGATCCTTGGCGAGAATCAAATTGGAAAGACTAACCTCATCTATGCCTTGCGGCTGGTACTGGACCCATCCTTGCCGGACAGCTCCCGCCAGCTCAGGGCTGAAGACTTCTGGGACGGCATTCTCAGGCCACTGGCAAATGACATCCGCATACGAATCTCCGTTGATATAGCCGATTTCGAGGATGACGAAAGACATCTCGCGGTGCTTGCCGAACATCTTGTTCAACCAGAGCCGATGGTTGCCCGCCTCACTTACGAGTTTGGTCCGCTCCCGGGGTTGGACCATGCCCCCACTAAAGATAATGACTTTGAGTTCCTGACCTACGGTGGGGACCGTCCCGACAACCGGATTGGCTACGACGTGCGCAAGCGGATACCGATGGAAGTGTTGCACGCACTGCGCGATGCCGAAAGCGATTTGGCGCGGTGGTCGAAATCGCCCCTCAAACCGTTGATCGCCCGCGCAGAAGCGGACATCAAACGAGCAGACCTTGAAGTTTTGGCGAAAGGGGTCTCCGACGAGACTGACAAGGTTGCCGAACTGGAACCGATTCGTGCGCTTGCGGCTAGGATCAACAAGAAATTGAAGAAGATGGCAGGAGCAGGCCACGCCATCGAAACCGCCTTGGGCCTCTCTCCAGCCGATCCCGACAAACTTCTGCGGGCACTCCGTCTCCTTTTTGACGGCAAGAAACGTGACATTTCGGAGGCGAGTCTTGGGACGGCGAATGTCCTGTACCTGACATTGCGGTCACTTGACCTTGAATCGCTGGTTGACGAAGGAAACCGCGAGCACACTTTTTTCGGCATCGAGGAGCCGGAAGCCCATCTGCACCCGCATCTCCAACGGCTCGTTTACAGCAGCTACTTGCGCTCTCGGCAGCCGACCGCCCCCGAAGGGGAAGACGAGACGAACCGTGTTACATACCTACTGACCACCCATTCACCCCACATTGCCAGCGTGACCCCGGTGGAATCGCTGATTCTTCTTCGCAAGGATGCCGAGGAGAACGCAACCGTTGGTGTCTCCGGGGCGGCGATCACATTGACCGACGAAGAACGCGATGACATCGAGCGTTATCTCGACGTATCCCGTGCGGAGGGGCTGTTCAGCAAAGGGATTCTGCTTGTGGAGGGAGATGCAGAAAAATTTCTCGTGCCAGTTTTGGCGGCGCACGCCGCCGGATACGACCTCGATTCACTTGGAATCACGGTTTGTTCCGTATCTGGAACTAATTTCGTCCCATACGTTAAGTTTTTCGGACCGCAGGGATTGAACCTTCCTATCGCCGTTTTGACGGACTACGATCCTCAAGACGGCGGCGGCTCGCTCGGGGAAGATCGCGTGGCCAACCAGATTATCCCTGCAATCTTGGGAGATGGTGCTACCCCCGCCAAACGGAGTGAACGTTTGGCCGTCGCCGAGGCCAATGGCGTGTTCCTCAATAAACACACCCTTGAGATTGACGTTTTCGGCTCTGGTTACGTCCAGAGCATCGCCCGCACGATGGAAGAATTGTGTTCGGTGCAAGCCGCCGTGGAAAGGGCTAAGAAACGAGCCGAGAGCAAGACGCTCAAGGACGAAGACCAGTTCCTCGATGACATTGCTTACGTTGGCAAAGGTCGTTTCGCCCAGCGGCTCGCAGCGCACATCGCCAAATCGAAGTGTAAGAAATGTCCCGAATACATCCTGAAGGCTATTGAGCATGTCGCACCCTAGAACAAACGCGAACTACCTATCGGCGGCAGCGGACCTGCGTCGCAATGATCGCCAGTGGGCCGCCTACGAATCGCGGAGTCATTGCGTCGTGCTGGCCGGGCCGGGGAGCGGCAAAACCAAAGTGCTGACGATCAAGATGGCACGGATGCTCGCCGAGGATGTCCGCCCACCACGTGGCATCGCCTGCATCACGTTCAACAATCAGTGTGTCAAGGAACTCAAGAAACGCCTGGGCAAGCTTGGCATTGATGGAGGAGCGCGAGTTTTCATCGGAACGGTGCATTCATTTTGCCTCCGCGAAATCGTGATGCCTTACGCGAAACTGGCCGGATTGAAACTACCCTATCCGCTGACAGTCGCGCCCAAAAGCGAGCAAGACCGCCTTTTTGAAACTGCCGTCAAGAGCGTCATTGGCGACGAGAACCCGCAATCTTTCAAGACGCAATTCGAAGAATTTCGGCGGACCGTCCTCGACCGAACGTCACCCGAATGGAAGGGCAACGACCGGTACGCAGCGTTAGTGACGAAGTACGAGCAGTTGCTGTTCAAGGCCGGCAAGATTGATTTCGACGGCATGGCTCTTACCGGGCTAACCCTCATCAAGAACTGCGCATGGGTTCGCAAGGCGCTCCTAGCAAAGTACCCCATTTTGGTGGTGGACGAGTATCAGGACTTGGGTGTTCCCCTGCATCAGATCGTTCTGCACCTGTGCTTCGATGCCGGTATGCGGCTGTTTGCGGTGGGCGATCCTGACCAGTCCATTTACGGGTTTACCGGTGCGCGTCCGGAGTTGATGAAGGAGTTGGCGAAACGCGACGACGTTGAAGACATACAGCTTCGGCTGAACTATCGCTGCGGCAAAACCATCATTGTGGCATCCACTACCGCCTTGGCCGAGACCCGCGACTTCGAGTCCGCTGAGGATCACAAGGGCGTTGTTCAAGGTTACGAGTGCCAAGATGGATTCGATGAACAGGTGGCGCTGGCGGTGAGACAGATCGTTCCCGAAGCTCTCAAACGCCGCAAGGGACGGAAACTCGGTGACATCGGTATTCTCTACCTGAACCAGTATAACGGCGGCACGATCTCACAGGCGGTAGAAGCCGCCGGTATCCAGTACGTCAGGTTCGATCACGGCAACCCCTATCAAAGAACGCCAGTCATCACTTGGCTGGAGGAATGTGCCACCTGGTGCGCCGGCGGTTGGAAATCGGGCGAACCGCGACTTTCGGCGCTTCTGCAGAACTGGATGCGCTTCAATCCCTCTTTAGTGAAGGATTCGGAAATCGCGGAGTGCCGCCGGAAGCTGGTGAGATTTATGTTCGCTACGCGATCCCCCGATGCTCCCCTCCTCGAATGGCTGAATCAGTTCGACAAGAATGGATTGTTCGGGAACATCGAGGCCGAGCCAACGATGGCCGACGAAGCCGAGGCGCTTCAGGAACTACAGGAGGCGTGCAAGACCGGCAAGCCATTGGCCAAGTACACAGTCGCCAATTTCGGTGGTCAACGCGGTTCGCCGGAGCGATTGAATCTCACGACGATCCACAGCGCGAAGGGACTGGAATACGATGTCGTCATCATGCCAGGACTAGAGCAAGGCCTCATCCCAGATTTCCGGGCTGTGCGCGATGCGGTACGCGACCCAGACAGACTCAAGGAGGAGAGGCGGAAATACTACGTCGCAATGACCAGAGCGCGGCACGAAGTTCATCTACTGTGGTCCGGCTGGTACGAGCGAAGTGGGCACGTGTTCCAAACTGGACGCTCCATGTTCGTTGATGAAGTCATGAAGGAGATTGGAGGTGCGTCATGAAGCAGTCGTCCTCCCCTGCACGGTACGTTCAGCCCATCCATTTTGAGGATTTCGACGGCGCGCAGTTTGAGCGGCTTGTCTTCGCTTACCACGCGAGGACGGACCGCTGGCGCTCGCTTGAATGGTTCGGGCAACGGGGCAAAGATAAGGGCCGCGATATTGTCGGAATCAGGGAGGTAGATGGCTGGAAGGACGGCCAGTGTGTCTGTGTGCTCTGTGCCAATTGGCGAAAGCTAACCCGTGCCAAGGTCAAGTCCGACATAACCAAAGCCCTCTCATCGCTCGCGCGGAAACCAGACCAGATTCGCATTGTCTGCGGCCATGACATCGCGGCTGGACTCAGGGACGACGCCAAGAAGTTCGCGCAGTCGAAGGGCATCTACCAGTGCGAATCATGGTCGGGTAAGGAATTTGAGGAATTTATCCGGGCCCGCGCGGAATCGCTCCTATTGCGTTTTGTCCACGGCGACGCATTTCCCGATACGGCAGCCGATCTCCTGATGTTTGCTTGGGGCGCTGTGCCAGCAAATGATGACGAACGACTGGCCCTGATTGCACTGGCCTTTGATCGTCCTGCCTTCACCACTCGGATTGATCAGGAAAGCAGTCTGCCGGCATTCAAAAAGGCGATTACCGACACCATTCAGGTTCTCAAAACAGGCGTGTGGGAAACTCGCGACGGGCACGTCATTCGCAGGCTGCCAACAAAATCTGACATCGCCAACGGTACAGCGCGCGATGCCTTGGGTGAAACCGAGAAACGCCTCATCGAACTACGCACGCGCTTTGATGAACTCGTCCGAAAAGGCGCAATCCGACACTGCGCATGCACCGACTCTGATTGCCCCGTGCACATGATGGATCACGAGGCTATCCACCAATTGACGGAAGTCCGAGAACTCGTTTTAGAGTCATTTCAAAAGGCGTATCCGTCGTTCTCACTGAACAGAAATAAAGGATTTGCATGACTGACAAACCCCGATTGATTGAAGTGGCGTTTCCGCTGCGGCAGGCTTCGCTGGCCTCGGTGCATGAGAAGAATGTCCGTCATGGGCACATCTCCACGTTGCACATCTGGCCGGCGCGGCGACCGTTGGCAGCTTGCCGGGCGGCGCTGCTTTGCACGTTGTTGCCGGACCCGGGCGATCCGCTGAAACGACAGCAATTGCTCGACAAGATCGGCGGACGGGTCGTCACCAAGAAGGTGAAGGAGACCGACGACGACGGCGTGGTTATCGAGTCGGAGAAGGAAGTCGTCGAGGACGGCGTGCTGGCGTGGGGCACGGAGAACTCACCGGCCATGGACGAGTTTCGGCGGATGATCCGGGAGTTCTACGGCGGTGAAGCGCCGAAGGTGCTCGATCCGTTTGCGGGCGGCGGGGCGATTCCGCTGGAGGCGATGCGGTTGGGGTGCGACGTGACCGCTTCCGACCTGAATCCCGTGGCGTGGTTCATCCTTAAATGCACGCTCGATTATCCGCAGCAGTTGGCCGGGAAGAAATGGCCGTTACCGGACTTCGTGCGTGAATGGCCGGACTTCGTCGAAGATTTTCTGGCCGGCAAGATCAAGAAGCGCAAGGGCAATAACAAGACGCATTTCACCGATCCGAACCAACTCCAACTGCTACAGTTACCGGAGGCCGACTTGGCGTGGCATGTCCGGGCGTGGGGACGCTGGGTGCTGGAAAGGTCGCGGGCTGACCTCGCCGGCCGGTATCCCGTCGTCAATGACGAGCTGACCATCGCTTATCTTTGGGCGCGGACGGCGCGCGACAAGCAACCGCCCTACGGCCGGATTCCGCTGCTGAAAACTTTCTGGCTCTGCAAGAAGAAGGGGCGCCGGGCGGCGCTGTTGCCGGTGCCCAATGCCGACCGATCTGGCGTGACGTTCCAGTTGTTGCAGGAGGCGGATTTGGACAAACCGGAGCGGATCATAAGGGAGCACGCCTTCTTAGGCGAATGGGAGATCAACGCCGACAATTTTACGGATTTCCTCAATAAAGGAACGAAGAACAGGGCCGGAATTTGGAGTCCATGCACGGGTCGGCCCGGATTGATTTCCCTGACGATGGATGACTTGGAACGCCAGGGAACGCAGGGATTACTGGACGCTCAGATGACAGCGGTAGTGGTCGACCGGCGCAAGCGTAAGGGAAAAGGTACAGTGAAGCGCTACCGTCTGCCAGTTGCTCAGGAGCAGGCCGCCGCAAAGGTAGAAATCGAGGATATTGAAGATGCCTTTCAATCGATTCCGCATGGCATACCAAAAGAGCCGATCATCGAGGATGCGAAACGCAATACTTGGTGTGCGACCTATGGAGTCAACACTTGGGATAAACTTTTCACGCCTCGGCAGTTGGTCTCCCTTGCTGTCTTTGCTAAACACATCCGAGAGGCGTCGCAGATCATCGCTGAAACAGATGAGGTTCGCGCAGAAATGGTCGGCGCGTATCTCATCTGCGCATTTGACAAGATGCTGGACTACGAAAACACATGCACCTCATGGTATCTGGCGAACGAACAGATCACGCACCTGTTTAACCGCTTCGCGATTCCCATAAAATGGGACTTTGCTGAAGCATCTCCCATCGGAGGAGCATCCGGCAGTTGGGAATCGATGGTGCAATCAGTGACGAGATCCATCGACACTTGTGTGGCCTTGCCCACCGGAATGCGCGCTCCAAAGAGTGAACTCAAGTCCGCGCTGCAAACAGATACGGCGCGCCTCGATGCAGTAGTCACTGATCCGCCGTACTACGAGGCAATAGGCTACGCAGTCGTCATGGACTTTTTTTATGTCTGGCTGCGCAGGATGCTGTCCAAGCGGAGCAGTTTATTTGACGATGCATTTCGTGAACCGCTTAGCCCGAAGTGGAATCACGAGAAGAACGATGGGGAATTGGTTGACGACGCGAAAAGGTTCGACGGAGACCGGGGAAAATCCAAAGCCAATTACGAAACCGGCATGGCTCGTGTGTTTCAACGCGCATGTGCGAATCTTTCCGATCTAGGACGCATCGTGTTGGTCTTCGCGAACAAAGATGTGGAAGCGTGGGAAACATTGATTGCCGCGTTGATCCGAGGTGGCGCGGTCGTATCTGCGAGTTGGCCGATTCAAACTGAGATGCCGAATCGCACGCGGGGTATCAGTTCCGCCGCGCTATCCTCCTCCGTCTGGATCGTCTGTCGAAAACGCCCGACTACAGCGGCGGCCGGTTGGGGAGAAAACGTTCTCGATCAGATGAAGCAGACATTGTTCGATCCGCGCGAGACGTTGGGAGGCCGGAACATTCTGCAATACTTCTTTGACCTTGGAATTCGCGGCCCGGACTTCATGTGGGCGGCGTTGGGACCGGCGTTGGAAGCATACAGCGCGCATCCGTTCGTGAAGAAGACCGGCGGCGGCATCCTGACAGTGCCGGAGTTTCTCAAAGAGGTCCGCAGACTGGTGCTGCAATTCAGCCTCGGCGAGTTGCCGGGATTCAAGGACATCGCGGCGGAGACGCAGGGGCGCGGAGAAAGTCTGGAGCTTGATCCGGTGACGCAGTATTACTTGCTCCATCGGGCGTATTTCGGTTTTGAACCGGCGCCGGCAGGCGCGTGCATTTTGTACGCGAACGCCTGTGGCAAGAACGAGACAGAGTTGAAGGTTGTTTGGAATGTTTTGGATCAGTGCGGTCGGGCAGCGCCCGGCAAGCCGGGCCGTCCGCGCACGTCCGAGAACGGCGACGACGAGGAAGCCGAGGACGAAGGCAAGGGTAACGAATACCGGTTAGTCGAGTGGGACGAGCGGGCCAGCCGGGAAAGCCTGGGCGAACCCCGAGGCGGACTGACCGCGCCGTTGGTGGACCGGCTGCATCGGTTGATGTGGTTGTTCCAGCAGAACCGGACCAGCGAGGTACAGCAGTTGTTTGATACATGGGGGCTGGCCAGCGAGCGGGCGTTCAAGCCGCTGTTGCAGGCTGTGCGAGAATTGGCGTTGCGGGACAAGCAGGACACCGAGCGGCGGTTGGTGGAGGCCCTCGCCACGCAGTTGAAGATGAACAAGCGGATGGTGGTGCGGGAAGGCAAGACGCAGGAAGAAGATTTGTTCAGTGCGGTTGCCAAGGAACCGGTGGTTGAGTATCCCAAGCCCGCCAAGAAGCCGAAGAAGAAAGCGAGATCAGCATGAGCAAGACCAAAGAAGGCGTCGTCGAACCGTGGAAACAGACGTGCGAGTTGCGTCCTGAGATCCGGCAGCAGCAGTTGACGCTGGCGGATTTCGCGATTGACCTGCACAAGGTCGTCCACGGCTGGCCGGGCACGCGCCCTTATTATTGCGATCCGGAACGCTTCTTCTCGACCACGTACGCGACGCAAAATCTACGGCAATTCTGTAAAGTCGTCTTACGGCGGTTGGCCAAACAGCCCGGCGGCGAGGCGATCATTAACGTCGCGCAGACGTTCGGCGGCGGCAAATCGCACACGTTGACGGCGCTCTACTACCTGACGACGCTCGGCAAGAGGCTGCCGAAAAAGGATACCGCTGTCGGGATGATTCTGAACGAGGCGCAGTTGAAAGAGCCGCCCACCGCGCGCGTGGCGGCGGTGTCATTCGACAAACTCGATTGGGTGAAGGGACTGGAAGTGGCCGCGCCCGACGGCAAGAAGCGGAGCTTCCGAATGCCGTGGAACTTGATCGCGTGGCAACTGCTTGGTCAAAAGGGTCTCGACATCATTGACCGCGATGAGAAGAAGCCCGATTTCGACACGCCGCCGGCTGATACCGTGTGGGCGGAGTTGATCCACGAGGTGGAGGTCAAAGGCGAACCCGTGCTGATTCTGGCGGACGAGTTTCTGATGTGGGCGCACGACGCCGCCAGCCGTCCCGATGGCGGCATGGAGTGGCGCGATCGGCTGAAAAACTTCTGGCAACGACTGAGCCAGGCGGTCGAAGGCTCGGAACGGTCGTGTCTGGTGGTGTCGTTATTGGCATCGCTGCCGGAGAAGCAGGACGAGGTGGGCTTGGCGATTCTGAACGCCTGTAATAACGGGCTGAACCGGCAGGCTTCGATGCAAGCACCGGTCGAACGGGACGACCTTGCCGAGTTGCTGCGACGCCGGCTCTTTGTCAAATATCCGGAGAACCCCGCTGTCCGGCAGAAGTACATTCTGGCGTTTTGGCCACGGATGGAAGCCGTGGATCGCGTGCGGGCAAAACTACCCAACTCGCAGCAGAGCTTGATTGATTCGTATCCGTTCCACCCGGACCTGCTCGACCGGTTCTTTGGTAAATGGGTGGCGCTGGATCAATTCCAGCGGACACGCGGTGTCTTGCAGGTCCTCGCACTGGCGTTGCGCGATGCGGAAAAGTGGGATGATGCGCCGGTAATCGGCCCGCAAGTGTTTCTGCACGCTCCCGATAAGGAGGGCTTGAGCGAAGCGCTTCGCAAGCTGGCCGAGGTCGCCAAGGACTCGAAGAATAATGGGAACGCCCAGTGGCCAAGCAACCTGATGACGGAGTTGCCGCGCGCGTTGCTCGCGCAGCGGGCGGAGGCGGGTACGTTAACCGGTCGGGAGATCGAGGTGGCGTGCGTCGCGGCATTTGCCTACTCGCAGCCAGTCGGTGAACTGGCCGAGTTGAGCGATATGCGCTGGCTGCTTGCGCCGACGTGCGAAATGCCGGCGGTGTTGAACAACGGGTTGGTCGCCTGGGCGAAGATCTCCTGGTACTTGGAGGAATGCGACACAACCGAGGCGGCCACGGGAGTGCCGAAAATTTGGCGGCTTGGCCCGAAACCGAATCTCAACCAGCTTCACGAATCCTACAAGCGCCGGGCGCTCGCGCATGCCCGGACCCGGTTCAACGAATTGGCGCGGACGAAGTGCACGCCGTTGTATAACGATGTTGGGGACGGCGTCCAAATTCACAAACTGCCGACCGCGCCCTCGGAGGTCGAGGACGATGGGCAGTTCCGGCTGGTCGTGCTCGGAGCGGACGCGGCAGGTGTTGTGGGCGATCCACCGAGTGCCCGAGCGGCGGAATTCATCCGCACGCATTCGTCCCCTTCGGATTCACGGACGTACCAGAACATCGTGTTGGTCACCACGCCGAGCGTGACCGGTCTCCATCAAGCGGAACAACAGATTGCCGACTGGATGGCGTGGGAGGAAATCAAGGGGACGCAGCAGTTCAACGAAATGGAGTCGTTCCAGCAGGAGCAGGTGAAGAAACGCGAGCGCGATTCACTCCGGGACGCTCTGACAGCGGTGAAGAACGCCTACGAGTTGGTGACGTACTTGGACAAGGATGGCTCGGTGCAGGCGAAGAAGATCACGATGGGCGCGCAATCGTTGTTTGCGACGTTGCTGCAAGAATCCGGGCTCCGGCTGTTCAAGGAGAAGATCGAAGCCGATTCCATCATGCCGGGCGGTCCGTACCCGGTCTGGCCCGCCAGCGACGCCAGTGTCCGCGTCAGCGAGTTGTATCAGGAGTTCGGAAAGAATCCGAAGTTGCCGAAGTTGCTCAGCGCGAAAACCGTGGTGAGCACAATCGAGGACGCCGTGCGACGGGGCATCCTGGCGGCACGCTGTCCACGATCGGATGGTTCGGAGCAGTGGTATTGGCGGTCAAGCATTGATGTGGTGGACTGGGCGAAGACTGCCGAAGCTTGGTTGCCGGCCAAGGCGAAGCTCAATTACCTCACCGCCGGCGCTGTGCTTCCCGATTCGTTGCCGGGATTGTGGCCCAAGGACGACAGCGGCGTCAAACTCTCGACGATGTTCTCGTGGTTTGACGGCAACCACTGCTATGAGGAATTGACGCAGCCGGGCTATCCACCGGAGCCGAGGCAAATCCCGAAAGTGGATTTTGCCTTGGTAAAGAAGGCAGCAGGAAAGGCCGTGGAGGAAGGCGCAATTTGGCTGGTGTTTGGGAACGATAGCGTTATCGGCGAAGCGCCGACGCCCATCCAGCTTGACCCCGATGCGCTTCTGTACCGGCCACCTGAGCCAATGCGGCCGATTGACCTGCTGCCGCCAAATCTCGCCAACGCCTGGTCGAGCGAGACCGAACCGAATACAACCGTTGCCACTTTGTACGCGGAGATCAAGGCGAAGCGCGGCAAACCGTGGCCGCTGAAACCGTTCGTTGACTGCCTGAATGCGGCAGTCGGCCAGGGCTTCATCCGACGAGTGAAGGGCACCGGCCCTGTTGCCTCATTGCAGAATGATGGCGGCGTTGAACTCGTCATCAAGAGCGAAATGCCAAAGCCGCCCGAACCCCAACCGGTAACGCCAGGCCGAAGAACTTCGACCTTGGCCGTGCTCAACGCTGGCGAGGTGCAGGAACTCGGTGATCAGGTTTCGGCACTGGCAAAAGTTCTTGCCGGCTCCGATCCACAGGTCGAGGTGAGGGTCACGGTCAAATCGAGGTCCGACCTCAATCTCACCGAAGCCAACAAGATTCTGGATAAGGTCAAACCCGGTTGGAAATTGTGAGAGCACGATACCAGCAAGCTGAATCAGACGTTACTCGATTCGTCCCGCCGACCCGCAGGGAGAAATTGATTTGAGAGAAAGGTAATCACGAGCGATGCACCATCTCCATCTGAACATTTTCCCGATCAACCTGCCCGACGTGGAAATCTCAGTGGGCGTCCTGCCGTTCGATTCAAAAGATGCAATGCGTGAATTGCGTAAAGCACACGTGGGGACACATGTTTTCAAGCGAGTCTCCGTGGAGGAAAACGGCAAGAAACAGGATTTGATCTATGCCGTGGGGATGGATGGCGCGAGTTGCACGATTGCGCGAGAGACAAAGAGGATTCGGCTGCGAGAGAACCTGGGCGTAGCGCGGCAACTGGTGAACGAAAGTTTCATCGCCAGTTTTGCGGGCAGGTCGGATCGGAAAATGGTGGACGTTGGGCCGTTAAAGGTTTTGTCTTCTGAGAAAGAGCACGACTTCATCACACAGGCGGTGAACGGGGCGACCATTCCACTGTGGTTGGTCGTGCGGTTGGCACACGCGATTGAGGCCCGTGTGTTTCAGTTCGATGGACAAGAGCCGTTCCTTGGCTTGGTGTTCGACCATCACACTTACCGACGGATCGCCCGTCCGTGTTCGGAATGGTTGGCGGAACGACTTGAGTTGAACGGTGTGTATGTGTCGGAGAAGTCACCCTTCAACGACCCACGCATCGAGCCGCGGGCACGACTGGTAGGTCGTGTCGCCGCCGTTAACGGTAGCACGCTGCAATTGACAGATTATCGCGAGGGGCGGAGCACGGTGGAAGCGAAGGATGTTGAGATCGAGGCGGATTACGATGGGTTCATGCGTTGTCTCAACGCCACATTCAGCGGAAAGGGGAACGTCATCGACCGGCGGTTGTTTGATCTCCAGTCAGCGGCTCAGAGCGGTCCGAAGAAGTTAAATGAATTGACGCGCATCGAAAACCGCCTCACGTCGAAACCGCTCCGCCTACTTCCAGGTCTGGAAGCACCAGTCCTGCCACACCTCAATACCAACGGAACGCGGTTTCCCAAGGTGCACCAAGCACCACAGGCGCTCTATGTCTTTGACCGGACTTTCAACAGGCCGTCGTTAAATGACGCCAAGCGTGGAATTTTTGAGCACGGGCCATACAGCCAACAGGGCTTCACTCCGTCGAAGCCGCGCATCTGCGTTGTATGTGAGCGCAGTCGCAAAGGTGAAGTGGAACAATTCCTCCAGAAGTTGTTGGAGGGACATAACGAGCCGGGACGGAAATGTTTCTTCCCGAACGGATTTATCAAAACCTACCGACTGCAGGGGAAGGACGTCCGTTTCTTCTTGGCTGATAACCTCACAGCCGCAGCCTACCGGAAAGCGGCGCAAGATGCGCTGGCGTCGGTCACGACGGAAGCGGAACGCTGGCATCTGGCTTATGTACAGGTGAACGAGGCCAGCCATGACTTGCAGGGAGAAGCCAATCCTTATCTGGCCGTCAAGGCGACGTTCCTTTCACAGCAAATCCCAAGTCAGGAGTTCATGCTCGAAACCATGCGACGCAAAGGGTCAGGGCTGGATTTCATTCTGAGCAACATCGCACTGGCGAGTTACGCAAAGCTCGGTGGAACGCCCTGGCATCTGAAAGTGGATAATCCGATGGCTCACGAACTGGTTGTCGGGCTGGGGAGCACGTCAATCAGCGACTCAAGACTCGGCACACGACAGCGCATGGTCGGCATCACGACGTTGTTCACGAGTGAGGGGCGCTACCTGCTAGGGAACATGTCGAACGCCATGCCGTTTGAAGAATATGGGAAAGCCGTCGTGGACATGCTCACAAGCGCCATCGAGCGCGCCCGTGGCGACATGAACTGGCAGAAGGGTGATGAAGTCCGATTGATCTTCCATTCATTCAAACCACTGAAGGACATCGAGGCTGAAGCCGTCAAGGCGGTCGCCGAGAGTTTGAAGGATTACCACGTTGATTTTGCGTTTCTGCATGTGTCGCAGGAACACGACACCGTCCTTTTCGACAGCAACAATCCCGGAGCGAAGTCCTTCAGCGCAGGAGTCGCAAGGGGTGTGGATGTGATGAAAGGTGAGTTTGCGCCGATGCGGGGAACCTATCTCATGCTCAACAAATCTAACGCGATCCTGTCACTGACCGGGTCAAAAGAGGTGAAAAAACCGACGGACGGGCTGCCTTATCCGGTCCTGCTTCATCTTCACCGTTGCTCGACATTCACGGACATGAAGTATCTGACAGAACAGGTCTATATCTTCGCGTGCCACTCGTGGCGGAGTTTCGATATGGCGCGGATGCCTGTCACGATTGGCTATTCGCAACTCATCGCGCGCTTGCTGGGCCGACTTGGTGCGCTGCCGCACTTCAGTGTGGACTCCATCCACGGGCGGCTTAATCGACTGAGGTGGTTTCTGTGAAAACGGAAAGCCTCCTGTTGATAACGGATGCTCGCGAGGTTTTGCTCAAAACCGCCTTGGCCGACGCGAAACAGAATCCACTGGCCGCTGGCTTCTTGGGATGGCTGTTGAGAAGCGACAATTTGCTACCGCTTATGGAGGAGGCTGCTGGACGAGCCGCAGCCGCCAAAGGCGCGGAACGAAGTTCCCGAAACGTGGCGGTGTTAGGGTTCGCGTGTGGTGTGGAAACATTGAAGCCACGTTTCGCGACGGAATTCGCTTCTCAGTTGGAATGGTCCATCGGACGACCGAATTTCGCAACAGGGGGCGAACCGTGCGGCGTTGTCGCCGATCCGGTGAGTTTTGCCGGAGTGATAGCCGGCGCAGAAAGCGCCTTGGATACTCCAATGCGCCACCGATTTGACCAATGGGCAGCAGCCGTTTGGAAAGATGCCGATGGGTTGGTTCAGGATGGGGGCTGGCGACGTGGCTTGCTCGATGTTCTGGGATGGCGGATTGGCGTGAGGAAGGCAAGCGACGACACCGGCAGCGATCCTGTGTGGCTCACGGCGGCGTTGCATCGGCGAGGATGGAGCGCTCCGGCGGAAAAATCTGTTAGCGATGTCTTGAAGACCGCTATCAGCGGCGCTGCAAGCATGACAGACGGCTTCGAAGCCGGACTCCGATTGGCATCGATAGACTGGGCAATCCAACGAGCAATGGATTTTGATATAGCCGCCCTCACGGTGACAGATGTGGCGACTGTGTTGCATCGTGTGCCGACCGCGTTCCAACGATGGACATGGGAGGACAAGCCGAGAACAGCCAAATCCGGCGCACAGCCACGCCGATGGCACATTGAGAACGAATACCATTTCCAAAGCCTGCTTTACACCGTCCTGAAGCCGCTGATTCCGGCGCTTGAGGAAGAGCAGTATTTGCCGCCAACAGGGACATACCAGCCAAGGGCGGACCTCTGCATCTTGGGGTTGGAACTCGTCGTTGAAGTAAAGTTCTGGTATCGCAGCAAGAGTGTTAAGGAGTTGACAGAGGAAATCGCTGCTGATCTGACGCTATATCTCCGCAAAGACTCCCCCTATCGGTCGGTCATTGCCGCCATTTGGGACGACGGTTCTCGCACCGAAGAACAAGCGGAGTTGAAACGAGGACTAAAAGGGCTCGGCGGGCTGTTCGATGTGGTCATCGTAAACCGACCTTCTTCCATGAACGATTCTGGTGCGGGCGCTACCATGGCAAAGGTCAAAAAGAACACCGGAGTCAGATCGGCTTGAGTGTGGATTGTGCCATCGTCACAAAACGAGACGGTTGATGTTACAGAATCAATCCCCCAGCAAAGCACCCAGTACATCGAAGTGCCCTCACGGGATAGCGCCGCAGCAGGCCCAGCATTTCCGTTTCGATTGTCACCCTTGAAGATCTCTCCCTCATCCGCCGTGACCAACGGGAGCTTGGCTGCGCTGCACGCGCTTCCGGTCGCGGCCCTGTTTCCCTCCTCGACCACGCTTGTTCCGCTACGCCAAACCCGCGCTCGTCACGAGCGGGACTTCCTTGGTTCACCGCACCTGCCATCGCTTCCGTCTGCGGCTCAGCGTTGCCGTTGCGCTCTCGCTGCGCTTCGCTAAACGCTCCGCTCCGCCGCCGCCCCACTTCCGCCCGCCGACCGCAGACCGAAGCGGTTTCCATCACTCCGGTCATCTGCCGTTTTCGGCGCATTGCGCCTTTCCATTTCTCCAACCCCATTTTCGCCACTGGTCTCCAAGCATCCGCAACCCGGTCTGAATCGTTCGTGACCAACGCACTCTTCGTTCCGCCGACCGGGCTATTGGTCGGTTCCCTGTCTCCCTTTCGACCACGCCCGTTCCGCTGCACTCTGCGCGCGTTCGTCACGAGCGAAATTCTCAACATTCACCGCATGAGCGGTCGGCTTCCGTCTGCGGCTCGGCAGCGGCGTTCCGCTCCGCTCCACTTTCCCCGCTCACCGACACGCAGACCGAAGCCCAAAACATCGCAGCTGCGAACACAGTGGCGGCAAGTCGTGGAAATATGGTTTGATTCCTCACGACGTTACCGCTGAGAACATGACACTTTCTGGCCTTGCCAGCCAATTCGTCGCGAAGCCGAGCAGCGATCGACTTCCACGCCCCACTGATGCCGGTGACCGTGGCCATTTGGGTTAGAGGTTTTCCCGTACTTCCGAGAAATGCAAGCCAACGCGATGGCGTATCTACGCAGTTCAGCCTTTACCAGTGGTTCGCGGTTTCCCGGCCCGCAGCACGCGCAGGGTGAATCCGTTGCCGTTGTCGAATGACTCGACCTTGGCCGTGATCTCCAAAACCGGATACCGCACCGTTGCCAGGCCGTAGCTCTTGTAGGTGTCGGCAAACATTTCGGTCTCCACGATCCCCGTCCAATCCGCCAACGTTAGGAACTTCATCAGTTCGCCGGTCGCCTGCTGGTGGATCCGGTCCTCGATGATCAGGCCGCAACAGGTCACGGTCTCGCCGACGTGTTTGTCGAGATCGGCGACGGAGCAATAGCTGTCCCAGGCGATGTCGGGATACAACTCCAGCGGGTGACCCGACGCGGTGAAGTCCAACAAGTCGTACTCGGCCTGCAATCGTTCCAGCCGGTTCGGTTCCGTCAGCGGGACGCTGGGCACCCGGTGGTTCGTCGCCGCCGGCAAGAGCCAGTGCTGACGCGAAGCGTCGCTTCGTTGCACCAGGTGTTGGATCGCCCAGAATTGTTCCGTCCGGTAAAGGTTGAAGCCGTCGAGCGCGCCGACCCGCATCAACAGTTCCATCTCGTCGCCCGATGGCCTGACCCGCCGGCAGAAATCTTCCAACGATTCGAACTCGCCGCGCGGGCGTTCCTGCAACAGCCAGTCCGTCATCCGTTCGGTCAATCCTTTGACCCGAATTGCCGGGACGCGAATCCTGCCGTCCTGTACCGTGAATTGTGGGCCGGGATCGTTGACCGATGGCGGCAGTAGCGGGATCCCGAGCCGGTGACATTCCAGGACGTACACGATTGGCCGATAAAATCCCTTGCCGTTGGACAGCACCGCCGCCATGAACTCGGCCGGGTAATACCGTTTGAGCCAGGCCGCTTGGTACGCTTCGACTCCGTAGGCGGTGCTGTGGGCCTTGCAGAACGCGTACCCGCTGAAGCCGCAGACCAATTGCCACACCTTGGTAATCTCGTCATCCGTCCGTCCGAGCTTCTTCGCGCAGGCGGCAAACTCGACACCGATCCGTTCCACCTCCTGCCATTTCTCTTTGCCGAGCGCGCGGCGCAAGACATCGGCCCGTCCCGGCGGCAGGCCGGCAAACGCCTCACAGATTTGGAGAATGTGTTCTTCGTACACGACCATGCCGTAGGTGCTCTTCAGACACTCGGCCAGGGACGGATGCGGATACGTCACCGGTTCGAGTCCCTGATAACGCCGTGTGAATCGAACCTTCTTCTGTTCGTTGGCCGCACCCGGTCGGATTACACTGACTATGGCAATCAGGCCGTCGATCTCGCGGACGTTGCACATCCTGCAGAGACTGATCATGGCCGGGCTTTCGATGTGGTGGACGGCCCGGGCACCACCCTTGGCAATCATCTCCCAAACATTCGGGTCCTGCCACGGTTCAAGACTGCTCAGGTCAACAGCGACGCCGCGTCGGGCCAACGACTCACGTGCGTCCCGCATTGCCGCCAGACCGCCCTGGGCGAGGATGTCGATCTTGACCAGGCCGATTGCTTCCACGGCATCCATGTCGAAGTGGGTGGTGGGATAACCTTTGGCGGAATTGAAACAGGGTGTGAGGTCAGTCATCGGCGAACGGGACAACACCACGCCACACGGGTGCATCTTCGGATACCTGGGAAAACCATCGAGAAACTCCGCCATCTGCAGCGCGGCTTTGTAGGGATCTTCCCCGACCGGCAGATCGTTGACTTCCTGGCTGTGGGCAACGGCCTCGCGCAGGTCGCGGGCGGCGGCGTGCGGGATGCGTTGCGTGAATCGGCGGACCTGAAATTCCGAGACACCGAGCACTTTGGCGACATCCGCAAACGCGCTGCGGGCCTGATATGTCGAGAATCCGCCAACGACCGCTGCGTGGTCGGGGCCATACATCTCGAAGATTAAGTTGATCACGTCGTCTTTGCGGTCGTAGGGGAAATCCACGTCGATGTCGGGCAGTTTGTTGAGCGCCATCCGGTCCTTGTTGAGGAACCGGCGGAAATAGAGGTCAAACCGGATCGGGCAGACATCGCTGATCCCAAGACAGTAGCAGACTAGCGAATCGGCGGCGCTGCCCCGGGTAATCCAGTCGATGCCCCGGCGCCGGCATTCCTGAAGGATGTTCCAGACCACGAGAAAGTATTCCTCGTAGCCGACATCCGCGATGATGGCTAGTTCCTCGTCAACCTGTGGCTGCATCTCGTCGTAACTGCGCGGGTACCGTCGCCGCAGGCCCTCAAGAACCAGTCGGCGCAGGAACTGCCGTGGCACCGAACCATCCGGTGGCACGAACGCGGGGAACTGCAGTTTCCCCAAGTCGAATTCGAACTCGCAGCGGTCGGCCAGTTCCTCCGTGCGGTGTAACAAATGTTCCCGGCCATCGAACGCCTCCCCAAGCTCACTTGGGGACGGGAAATGCCAGTCGCCACCCATCTGTTTGTCGGGGTGCTTCTGCCGCAACAGCGTCAACGTGCGTATACTCTGGACCACCTCGTATTTCCAACGGTCGGTCCGCGCTGCGTAATGGATTGGGGGACAGGCGACCTCGGATTCCAGGTAGAACCGATTGGGAAACAGGTCGGCGATGCCTGGGTCGGGACTGACTGCGATCAGGCCTTCCGTCGCCAGTCCCCCACCCTTGTCGGCGCACGCCTTCGTGTCAGTGAGGATGCGGCAAAGGTTTTGGTAACCGGTCCTGTTCTGGACATAGAGCCAGACCGGAGATGTCCCCCAGTGCACTTCCGCGCCAATGATCGGTTTGATGCCCGCATCTTTCGCCGTCATCGCGAACTCCACGGCGCCATGCAGGTTACCGGTGTCCGTCAGCGCGACTGCGGGTAACTCATACTGCTTCGCCAAGTCCACAATGGCTTGGACCGAAAGCGTGGAGTTCAGAAATGAGTAGTAGCTGTGGACATGCAGCGGCACGTAGCCCACTTTCCGCGACACCGACACAATTCGCGGGGACTTGGCTGAGTCCCCTTTACCTGCATCCCCAAGCTTGCCGGCAAGATACAGGTCATGCCCGCGCATGATGACGGTGTGTCCGTGCGCGGTCCGCAGTTCGTCAATCACTCGGGAGAGCCGCCGGCGGGCGTCGTGCTGTCGGATGGACTCGTCGAGCGGGAGTTCGGCTCGCACGAATCCGTTGTGGAGATTGGAGAACTTGAGGGACACCATACGCAGGCTAACCCGGCGTTGCCACGCCTGTTTCAGCATCGGGCGCAATAGCGGATAGATGTCGGACTCAATGTCGGTCGGCTCAGACAGGCTTTCACCCCGTTGATCCTCGGCCATGTCGTTGTAGCGGACCTTGACGGTGAGGGTACGCACCGATTTCCCGTCCTGTCGGACTTTCGGCATCAATTCGTCGTTCATTCGCCGCAGAGTGGCTTCAACAAACTCTTCATTGGCGGTGTCGGCGGCGAAGGTTTCCTGTTGGCTGTACGATTTGGCCGGGGCCGCTTCGCGGATCACGGGCCGGTCATCATGTCCGTTGGCAAACTCCCGTATTTGAAGTGCCGCGCGACCGAGCAGCATCGACAACAGATCGACCGGAGCACCGGCAATCTGACCGATGCGGGCCAGTCCTGCGGAGTTGAGCCGGTTGGCAGTCTTGGGGCCGATGCCGGGCAGCCACCGATTGGCCAGTGGATGAAGGAACGGGATCTCCTGGCCGCATGACACCACCAGGAAACAGAATGGTTTCTTCAATTTCGAGGCGATCTGGCTGATAAGTTTGTTGGGGCCGATCCCTTCGCTGACAGGGATTTTCAATGACTGGCCGATGGCACGGCGGAGTGTTTCGGCGATGTCGGTCGGGGACTTCCTTGCGCCCGTCAGGTCGAGGTAACCTTCGTCGATCGAACCAATCTCGACATCGGGTGTGAAATCATAGGCGTAGGAAAACATCCACCGGGAGAACCGCTCGTACTTCTCGTAGTCGCCCGGCAGGACGATCAGTTTTGGGCAGAGACGGCGGGCGCGCACGGTTGGCATCGGGGTGTAGATGCCGAATTGGCGGGCTTCGTAGGAGGCTGAGGCGATAATACCGCGCTTTTCGCCGCCGACGGCAATGGGCTTGCCACGGAGTTTTGCATCGGCGGCCTGTTCGACCGAGGCGAAGAAGGCGTCGGCATCAAGATGGACGATGGTGCGTGACGGCATGGTGGATCACTCCGATCCGCCCCCATCGTCGTCCTCGTCATCGTTGTTGTGGTGGTGAAGGCAAGGAGGCCTTGGCGACGACGGGGACGACGGCCGAGGCGGAGATTCATCTGCGTTTGCGTATCAGGGCGACCATGACTCCTTGGATGACCAGTTCGGCAGCGGGGATCAATTTCAGATACTTCGGATTCTCGGCGCGCAGGTGCGGTTTGCCTCGTTCGGTGAGGTAGGTCTTGAGCGTGCTCTCGTTGTCGATCAGGGCAGCGACGACGTCGCCCGGTTTCGGCGACACCCCGTGCTCGAATACCGCATAATCGCCATCGACGATGTGTTTGCCGATCATGGAGTCGCCCCGCACCTGCAGGGCGAACGTGCGGGCGGTCGGACGGATGCCGAGACTTTCCACATCCACGGAGATGCAGCCTTCGGCCTGCTGTTTATGTTCCTCGGAATAGCCTGCCGGAATGCTGCCATAGACCGGTATATCCACGATGGCGCTCCGCAGGCCAGCGAACGGCGAGACCACCTGCCATGACCGTGCTCGCCTCCCTCGGTGCCGAAGGACCCCCTTCTGGACCAGCGCCCGCACGTGGTCGGCTGCCGCCGTCACGCTTCGGAATCCAAACCGCGCGGCGATCTCCCGCAAGCTCGGGGCCATCCCACCGGTTTCCTGCTGCGACCGGATGAACTCCAGAACCTGTTGTTGACGCTTCGTCAGCTTCATACTGCACTCTTGTACAGTATTTAACTCCTGCGGTATTGTCAATACCCTTGATGATGGAATCGGATCTATGGCAGGCGGCGAAACAGAAAGTCATAGGAACCTGAAACGACTGACGTTGGCTTGGGCGCAACAGCAGGGCTACTCCGTGTCCGGCACAGAGATTCGGTTGCCCCACTCCCGGTATCGGGCGGATGTCGCGGCGTACCGCCCCGAATCGCGCAAGCTGCCGTTGCGGGGTGCCGGGCGCGCATCGCACCTCGTCATGCAGCCCGTGATCGGCATAACCGCAATCTTCGAGTGCAAACAGTCACGGGCGGATTTCCTCAAGGACGCCTATGCAGCGGCGGAGACTGCGGAGCGGTTGACGGTGCTGGATGCCCGACGCCAGAACCTCGAACGGTTGATGAAGATGCATGACCCCTCGTTGCGCAAGGGCGAATCGCTGTTTGCCGAGTTCGATGCCGTGGACCCGACGCATCCCGACCGTAAGACCTACCGGCGGGTGCTGCGGCAGATCCGCGTGCTCCAGTCGCGGCTGTTCGGCAAAACCAAGTTCGATAACGTGGCCCGGTACGAGTGTGCAAACCTGTGTTATCTCGTGGTGGAACCGGGCGTCATCGAATTCCAGGAAGTGCCACCCGGCTGGGGCCTGCTGGTGCGCCAAGAGAATATTCTCCGACTGAAGCGGCGGCCTGTGTTGTACGAAGTGGCTGAACCGACCCGGCTGGCGCTTCTGCAGCGAATTGCAATGGCCGGCACCGGCCGCCTCAACCGGGAATTGGGCGTCTTCCCGCAGCCAGCGGCTGACGATCCGCCACCCACACAATCGCCCACAACAGGCCGATGAAGTACTTAGACAAATGTCCGCTCCGACTACGTGCTGAGGGCGAATTCTATTTCACGTGGTCGGCTTCTAACGGACGTTGTCAACAGATCAACAGGCAGTTGGTAGGCTCGTCCACGACGATCTTCCCGCAGCCGGAAGCCCCAGTAAGCAGATCAACCGCCACGGCGTCGCCGATCAGTTTCTCTACCGCATCGCGCATCGGGCGCGCGCCGAGCTTGGGATGAAATCCGCGACGGACCAGGAACGGAAGAACCGTGGCTTCCGGTGTGAGTTCATGGCCCTTGGTTTTCAGAAACGCCAATTCCTGATTCAATAATAGTTGGGCGATTTCCAACTGGTGGTCGTAGCTCAGCCGGCTGAAGACCAGCTTCTCTGTGATGCGGGCGTACAACTCGGGTCGCATCGACTGCTGAGCACGCGTCAAGACGTGACGCTCCATTGTGGCTGGCGTTGAGTATTGGAGATTCATCAAATCGGCACTGCCGATGTTCGACGTGAACACCACGTAGAACCCGCTCAATTCCAGCGTCTCACCACTGGCCAGCGTCACCCGCGCGGCGTCCAGAATCTGGAGGAAAACGTCCAGCACGCGCGGATGTGCCTTTTCGATTTCGTCGAAAAGCAGCGTGCCGACTTTCGACCGGTCATAAACCATCCCCAACGTTCCACGCTCGCCAAGCTTGCCGCCGAGCAGTAACCCCAAGCTCTCTTGCGTTTGATACTCAGACATGTCGAAGCGGAACAATTGTTCATTGCTCATCAGAAAACCCGTGAACGTCAACGTGACCTCCGTCTTGCCCACGCCGGTCGGCCCAAGAAACAGGAAACTCCCACGTGGACGACCGGGTTTCGTCAACCCCAGTTCACCACGCTGAAGCAGCGAAACGATGCGCGGCAACACGTGATCTTGTCCGCGAATGCGCTGCCGCAGGTGTGATTCCAGTTCGTGCAATTTGCCGTTCGCTGGTGCCGAAGGACTCGCCGTTTTCATCACCGCTTATCTTGCCGATTCCCCGCCGAAAAGTTGTTCCCAAACGGGAACAGCCTGCGCAGCTAATTCCTGTACAACTCTGGCATATGAAAACAACATTCTTTACAGCAACACTGCGGTTCACACCGATCCTCGCGCAGGCCGGCGGAACAAGCCTTTCAAGCGGAGTCAGCAGCGCGCTGGGCATCGTCATGCTCATCGGGTTCATCTTCGGGACGATCTGTGTCATCAGTGGCGGCTTTGCGATCCGCCGAGGCGACACCGATTCCGGGAAACTCTCCATCGTCGGCGGCCTCATCATTGCCGGCGCGCCGGTGATCGTGAAGGCGCTGTTCACCGCGTTCGGCATCGGCAGTTCAACGGTGGACGTGGGCACGTTCCAATGAGCGATCAACTGCTGCGACTCACCGAGACCAACAGCGCCGACGACTCCAAAGGGCGGACCTGGGGGCTGGAGGGAAACCTGTTTTGGTACATGACCGGCGGCTGCTTCGCGTCCGTCATGACGCTGTTAATGACGTTCAGCATGGCGAAGATGTCCTTTGTGATGTCCCTGGTGGTCGCGGCGATTCCGCTGCTGCTCACGCTCGGATACGTGTACGGCTTCCGGCAGGGCAAGCCGCCGGGCTACGACACGGATTGTCTGGATTTCTGGATCAAGGGTTCGGGATTCGGCCCTGACGTAGGCCGCCAACCCGGGCATCCGCTCAAGGACCAGCATGTTGGATAACGCCCCACACGGTTATTTCGTCCGCGACCTGCTCGTCTTCAACGGGCTGCGCCAGGGCTGCTTCGTCTCCAAAGGCTTCGTCTTTGAACCACCCGACCTCGACAACGCGCAGGTCTCCGACCTGAACGAGTTCCAAGACCAGATCGCGTTGTTGCTCGCATCACTCGGCGACGCGCGGCGCTTGCAGGTGCAGTACTACTGCGACTCGGACTACCGCGCCCCGCTACTCCGTTACCAGCAGGAAACCGAGAAGATGCAGAACGCCTGGACGAAGCGCTGCCGGAACGAGCGGTTCATGCGCTACTGGCAGGCCATGCTGGACCGCAATGTCCGCCGGCAGCGCCTCATCCTCTACATCTCGCGCAGGATCGAGACCTCACCAAAAGCCACCAGCACCGCCAAGGCGTTGACCGCCTTCTACGAAATGACCCTGGAGCAGATGCAGGCGGAGTTTGCGCAAGTCCACGAAATGCTGGCCAGCATTTTCGCGGGACAGGGCGCGCGCATCATCCCGATGACGGATGCCGACCACTACCGGCACTACAAAATGTTCCTCAACCCATCTCTGGCCGAGCGATTCGATTACGACATTCTCGACGCCTTCGACCCGGAATTGTCCATCCAGGAGAACTGCTGGCACTGCGAAGCCAATGGCCAGGCCGACTACGGCTTCTGGATGGACGGCTACTATCATTCCATCATTGTCCTGACGCGCTGGCCGAAAATGACCCATCCCGGTCTGATTCGGCGGCTCACCAATCTCCGGCTGCTCGACTATACGATCACGGTCGACATCGACCCGCTCCCCGTTCGCCAGGAGATTCAGAAAGAAGAGAAGGAGCACGATCGGATCGCCGGCGACTATGCCAGCGAAAAGAAAGTGTCCCTGCTGACCGTGATCGAAAAGAAGCAGCGCAAGATTGCGGCTCTGGCGCGGGGCGACACGCTGCCGTTCCACGTGCAGTTCATCGTGCGCACGTGGGACAAGACCAAGGACGGACTGTCCGTCAAGGCCAGCGCCATCAAGAACGCCATCAACAGCATGAACAGCGCGCAGTATTTCGAGAGCGCGCTGCCGAGCGCATCGCGCAAGCTGTTCTATGAGACGTGGCCCGGCTGGATTTGGGGACGCTACGAACACCGCAAGCTCTACGGCGAGAGCCGGTACATCGCGGACCTGCTCCCATTCTGCGCGACGTTCACCGGTCACCTCGACACCGCCGAGGCGATCTACGAAGGCTCGGCGAGGAATCTGGTTGGCATCAAGACGTTCGCCGGCCAGGCGTCGAACGTCTCGCCGCAGCATGCGGTGCTCTTGGGCATGAGCGGCGCCGGCAAATCCGTCACCGTCTGCGACCTGCTCACGCAGACCGAGGGCTATTTCGCCTACACCGTCATCATCGAGGAAGGACTTTCCTATGGCATCTACTCCCAAACGGTCGATCCCAACGCCAAGCCGATCATCATCCAGCCGGACGGCAACATCACCATCAACTATCTCGACACGAAAGGTCTTCCGCTGACGCCCGATCATCTCGCCTCCGCGACGGCGTTGGTTGCCCGGATGGTGGGCGTCAGCCAACACGAAGACAAACAGATGCTCCGGCAGGCGCAAATCGCCAAGTACATCAACCTCCTCTACGAAGACCTGTTCCAGGACTGGTCGCGCAAGCATTCCGAGCGGCTGCTCGCCATCGCCCGGCACGCCTACGCCCTGACGCATTACCGGCGTGAGAAAATGCCGCCGGGAGCCACGACGCTGGAGGCGTTCGCCGACTTGCGGGACTGGAAAGCCAGGCACGAGGAGGAAGCCCGCACTTACGTTGACCAGTTCGACGAAGGCGAGATTCTCAAGTTCCTCAAAGACCCCAGCACCAGCAAGGAGGTCCGCAACCTGGCCTTTGGCTATTTCACGCCAGACGAATTCCCGACGCACCGGATGTTGCAGGAGTTGATGTTCCTCGACGCGTCCGGGGCCGAACGCGACCAGATCCACGAGATTGCCACGTTGCTCCTGCCGTGGTGTCGCGACGGCAGCTACGGCGCGTTGTTTGATGGCACCACCAACCTGTCCCTGACCGGCAAGATTGCCCACTTCGAGTTGGGCTACATCCCGGACTCGGCGAAGGAATTGCGCTCCGCTGCCGGCTTCCTCATCACCAACGACGCCCGCAAACACATCATCACGCTGCCTCGCGCGTTGCGGAAACGGAACGTGTACGAGGAGGTTGCACGTTTCCTCGATATTCCCGGGGGAGAAGAGATCGTCAAGGAGAGCTACGCGCAGCTGCGGAAGTTCAATTGCTGGAACATCTCGATCGTGCAGCAGTACGCCCGCTTCAAGCAGAGCCGCATCCGGTCGGCGGTGTTCGGCAACAGCCGGCAATTCTTCCTGATGCGGCAGAACGACCGCGCGGACATCGACGACATCGCTCAGGACATCGCCATCCCGGACATCACCAAGCACACGCTCATGAACTATCCGCTCCCCGACCATCAGGTCGGCCAGAAGTATTCCGCGTTCACCTACCTGCAAATCGATTCGCTCCGCCCGATTTGCGGCACCGTCCACAACATCGCGTCACCCGAGATGCTGTATTGCAGCAGTTCCAGCGGCGAGCACTTTGAGAAGCGGGCCAAGGAACTGCGCGGCAGCGCCAACATCATCGACGGCATCATCCACCACGCTAATCCAACCCCGGTAGCCGAACCCACATGAAAACACGCCATCTCATTGCTCTCGCGTTCGTTGCCCTCCTAACCGGCTGCGCCGCCACCCGCCCGATAAGCGATCTCGCCCTGGGTGCTGGCGGCGCAGCACTCGCCAGTGAATTTTCGCACGGCAACACGGTCATCACCGCGGCCGGTGCCGCCGGCGGCGTCCTCGTCAGCGAAGGGCTGCACTACGCCAGCCAGAGGCAAACGCAGAACTCATACACCACCGGCTACGAGAAGGGGCGCAGCGACGCCGTCAAACAGCAGTACTGGATACTGGTCAACCAACAAAAGGAGAAAGCCGAACAGAACCAAGACAACGTCCGCTACTACGAGATCCCGGTCCCCGAACAAACCATCGACGGAGCAATCCTAAACCCAACAACCAAACTGTTAAGAATCGAGGAATAAGCCATGAAACGCATGCTCATCGTTATCGCCGCCAGCTTGCTGTGCGTCGCCTCCAGCCGCGCGCAGTACATCGTGTACGACCCGACACTGCACGCTCAAACCGCCGCCGACCAAATAGCGAACATCGCGGAGTTCGTGCAGATGATCGAAAACCAGGTTCAGCAGATCACCACGCTGACATCGCAGTTGCAGCAGCTACAACAGTACAACCAGGCCTTTGGCAATCCGTCCCAAATCCTGAACCTCGCCGGCTATACCGGCTTGATCACCGACCTGCATGACACCGGCGTCGGTCAGGCCCTTGGCCAGCTCGAAAATCTCGCCCAAGGCATCGACGCCGAGCAATACAACGCGAATGGCCTCTATCACAACGTGGGTACGACGTTCACCACGCCCGACGGCAATTCGGTGTCGAGAGACGCCAACCTCTACCGTCAATTCGCCGCCATCAACGAGACGACGAAGAACTTCACCGGCGTGTATGCTGACGTGGTTTCCCGCCGCGACTCGCTCCGGCAAAACATTGCCGCCACCACCGAACAACTCCGGGCGGCCACCACCGCGTCGGAAGTGCAAAAGCTCACGGGCGTCTTGATTGGACTGAATGCCGAACTCTCCGCCACGGACAAGGAACTCGACCATGCCGCCAGCGTAAGCATCGTCCAAAACGCGGAGAACCAGAACGACCAGGCCAAGCAGCAACAGGCGCGTGTCGAGGAGCAACAGGCCGAGTTTTCTGAAGGAATCCAGAAGTACAACAACACGGTCACACTCAGCACGGAACCGGCTGCGTTCCCGGACAACACCAATGACTAAGAAACTGATTATCGTCTTCGTTTCCGCCTTCGTGATTCTCACGGTGGTCGTCGCTGTACTCTCAGCGCGCAAAGGAGATCAGCGGCGACCATCGCCTGGGGCCACGCGGACCAACAAGACGTTGAATCTCGACACATCGCCGCCGCACTTCCCCTAGCGGCAGTTCCATGAACAACTTCGACACTCTGTTTCCGAACTTTGCTGCGAGTTGCGCTGCCTTGAAGTCCGCGCTGATGCCGGTGGCGTATCTTCTTCTCGTCACCGGCATGGTGTTGTCCACGATAGCGGGTGGCCGTAGCGCCGACGCCGTCCTGCGAGCGCTGGGCCGGACCATCGTTTACATCATCGTCCTCACACAGTTGGTGAATTGGGGCAATCAGATTGCCACCATTACCGACAGCACGGTTAAGAATGTTCTTCAGGCCGATCCCACCAACGTGTACCAGCAATACAACCAAGCGTTGCAAACCCAGCAATCCACCACGTCCCAAAACAGTTGGTGGCAAAAACTGTTCAATGCCGGTACGTCCATCTTCGAGGCGCTCATCTCCGGCCTGCTCTGGATCTTCGGCTTGCTGGCCAGCATCATCGTGTTCTATGCGTACCTGATTCAGAAGTTCATTCTCTATCTGGGCTACGCACTCTCGCCGATCTTCATCGGCTTTCTGGCGATCCGCGCCCTGAACCAAATCGGCGCCAACTACCTGCTCTCCCTCGTCGGCGTCATGCTCTGGCCGCTGGGTTGGGGCGCAGCATCGCTGGTCACTGGAGGATTGATCACTTTCATGACCGACCAGAGTTTTCTTTGGAATCAGTCGCTCAGTGGCGCGGCTGGCTATGCGTTCCAGAATTTCATCGGGGTCGCTGCGCTCGGCGTGTGGCTGATCTTCAGCACCATTGCCGCGCCGCTCATCATTCAACGAGTCATCACTCACGGCATTCAGGCCGGTGCAGCTCTCATCAGCGGCGTGACAACCGCCTCGACCACTGCCATCGCCGGCGGATTTATTTCTGCCGGCACGTTCGGAACGAGTGGCGGCCTGACCGGTGCGGTGCTGGCAACCGCCGGCGGTCTCACAGCAGCCGGGGCCACGCTGGTTGGTTCGTCACTCAGCGGCAGCACGTACTCGCCAACCGGCACGATGATCACGGCCTTGGGGCAGATGCGCAGCACCAGCGCGAGCGCAAGGAAGCGTGAAAGTGACGACACGACCAAAACCACGCAAACGCCGTCCACGCTTGACGTGAGTGGCGACAGCGCCGTGCAAGCCTTGCTCCGCAAGACCAAGAACCCCCACTCGCCATCGACATGAATACAGCGGAGACAACGATCCGAGAAACGCCGGTGCCGAAGACCGAGCGCCCCAATCTCTCCCACAAGAAATTCGACCCGACCCGTATTTTCGTGGACCGGGACCGGCTCGCGTGGTTCTGGTTCATCGTGGCCGGGTTGATTCTTGTGGGAGCGGCTATTGACCGATTCTTTCTCGTGCAGACCTTCAAGCAACGCGAGCGCGTGGTCATCCTCGATCCATCCGGCACATTCCACGTCGCGCCCCTCCTGAAATTCGAGGAGGCCAAAGACCTCCACGCGGAGCAAAGCTCGCTGGCTACCGTCGCCTTTCTGGAGCGCAACCCCAAAGGCTTCGACCACGAAGATCTGCTGAAGCGGATATTCTTGAAGAATGCCCTGGTCAAAGCCCAGACCGAACGCACTTCGGAAGAACCGGAGTTCGCCGCGAAGCAATTGCATCAAAAAGCCGAGATTGGCAAGATCACGATCCTCCAGACACGGGAGAATTTCGTCCTGACCCAGGTGACCGGGCAACTCGTTCGCACCGGGATCTTCCAGGACAGAGCCTTCGCGGAAGCTGTCCCATTTACACTCGCCTTCAAGTTCCAGCGCAACCCCAACATGGTCCAGAACGGACGATTCCCGACTGCCGTGTTCGATTTCAAATATGAAACATCTCGTTAAACACATCCTCGTGCTGCTCTTGCTCGGCCTTCAGTCAAGCTCCGCAAAAGATGCCAGCCCCATCGCGGGTTACCACTTGGACGAACACGCTGTGTACGCAATCCCGGTGTCCCTCACCCGCGTCACAACCATCAGCTTCCCCGGCCCGATCTCGGCGATTGATGCGGCGAACGTCACCAGCGATCCCAAAGTCCCCGGGCTGTTTCAAATCGCCCACACGAAAGGCTCCTACTTCCTGTCTGTGAGGGCATTGGTCGAAAAGGCCGCGACCAACATGAACATCCGGTGGAACAAGAAAACCTACGTGATCGAATTGATCGAGAGTTCCTCGCCGCTCTACTCCGTGATCTTTGAGGACGATACCGACACCGACATCCGCCCCGAGACAACCCGTGTCACACCGAATCGGCTGCTGGCGCTGCTGGACAAGGCCAAAGCCTACCCGCTTCTCAAAGAGTATCACGCGAACGCGGTCGCCCGGGTCGACTACGTCAACTTCAGCAACAACCCACGAGTCCTGGACTACAAGGACTACGAGGTTCAACTCGCCGAGGTGTTCCGTTTCAATCCCGAGGACACGCTGATTTTCCGGATTCTGCTACGCAACAAAACCGACCAGCCGATTCAATACCGTCCCGACGGCTTTTCGCTCCGCGTCGGTGCACGCACGTATCCGCAGTCCATCAGCGACGCCAGCGGCGCGATCCCGCCGAAGGGCCAAGCGCCCGCATACTTCGCCGTGACCGGAACACCCAACGGCGGACGCAATGATCTGTCTCTGAAGAACGATTTCACTGTCCTTCTCGACTGCATCGAGACGAACGCACCACCGCCGCAACCGGCGCAGCCCGAACCGAAACCGTCACAATGAACCCGCGCAACGCCATCACATTCTTGCGCAGCCCGACCGGCGTGCTCCTGTCGTTTGTGGTCCTGCTGATCTTCGCGATCGTATTCGTCAAAGGGTTCTACGACCCGAACAAGGGCAAGCCAAAGACCGTTGCCGTGCCAACGCCAGCCGAGAAAACAAACAGAACATCCCAGATACTTCAGACAATCCAGCGCGACATCGTCCCCTTTAAGCCCCCTCGCACCACTCGCGCCGCAATGTTAGCGCAATCAACGGGCGTGCAGGCGCAGGAGATCAACGACGGCTTCACGCCAATCAGTCTTTTCGCCGAGCCGCCCGTGACTGAGCCGGAGCGCAAACCGCTGAGCAAATTCTACGCGCCTTACGGACGGCTGGTTCCCTGCGAACTCATCGTGACCGTTGACTCATCTTCGATTCAAACGCCGATTATCGCCTTGGTCACCGACGACATCTACCACGATGGGCGCCTCATCATCCCTGCCGGTACGGAAGTCCACGGGACGGCTCAGGCCGACCGCAAGCGCGAACGCATCGCCAGTAACGGCGGCTGGACTTTGGTGTGGCAATCGGGCGAGGAACTCCATTTGGCGGGCATCGCTCTCGACCGCGAGAAAGACCCCAACGGCGAAGGCTGGGGCATCACCGATGGCAGCGCCGGGCTGCGCGGGCAGGTACTGAAGACCGACAATCTGGCCGAGATCAAACTTTTCGCCGCCACCTTCCTGAGCGGGGCGGCTTCCGCGTTGTCCCAAACAAGGCAGACAGTCCTCGGCACAGAGCTGTTGCCGACACTCCAAAATGCCCCGATGCAGGGGGCACAGAATGTCCTGGCCGCCTACGCGCAGCAGATCCTCGATACGATTCAGCGGGACGGATTCTACGTGCGCGTACAGGCCGGCAAAGAATTCTATCTGTACGTCACGCAGACGATCGACAAATCCGACGCCGCCCTCGGCGCTTCTCGCTTCGTGGTGACGGAAACCAACGAGCCACCAACAACTGTTGTTCCTCTCCTCTCGCATCGCCATAACCCATGAAAACCATTTACCTGTTTCCCCTGCTATTGCTCTCGGCTTGCGCATCGAATCGAAACTCAAGCATGGCGCATATGCGCTACGCCCTGCCTAACGAGGGCGTCGAGTCGGTGCGGTACTCCGAAAACATCAAGGCGTACAACGTCGGCCGCTACGTTGACCCGAACAATGCTTTGGTCATGCACGAACGCCACGTCGTTTACCGCGTGGAAACCACGGCCAAGTGGAACTTGCACCCCAACGCGCCCGCCATGGTCGCATTCGGCCCGGCGGTGCAGATCATCGATCCAGCCCACAAAGATAGGCCGATCACGGCGGAAGTCATCGCCGAGGTGAACCGGCAGAAGGCCGCAACGCAGACGGTCATCGACCAGGGCAAGCGGTTGAACGACACGCTCACGCACATTTCGACTGCTTTGGACGCGAGCAAACAGGTCGCCGAACAGAATCAGCAACTCAGAACGGAAATTGACCTGACCAAACAGCGTCTCGATCTGCTGGAAACGGAAATCCGCAACCAGCAACAGGCAAGTCCCGCACACCGCGCGACACCTGAAAACACAAACCAAGACTGGTGAACGTTCACCCACATGAATAATCCCCAGACAGGAGAGCAAATGCTCAAAGGCAAAGCCAAGACTCAAGATGAGTCCAATGAACAGCCCGGCCAATACCGGGACAACCCGAAGGTCAACGCTCGCATCGACGAGTACATCAAGAACAACCCCAAACATTGGGATTACATCCAGACCATGCCGCGCGAACGGCTGGAGCGGGCACTCGTTTTGAGCGAGGTGAACAAACTCGACCGGCAACAAAAGATGAAGGACGGCATTCTGCGCAAGTTGGAGCAGAATCCCGAACTCAAGCAGGCGTATGAGACGCTGGTGAAGCACCTGCCGGAGGACCAACGCGAGAAAGTAATGGTGTCCATCGCCAGCCGGACGATGCGCAGCATCACCCCGCGTCAAACTCAGTCGGTGGCGGGCGCGCGGGTCTGACCGCAACCAAACCCAGTCCGTTAGGCAGCCAAAGCCTCTGAGGTTTTTCGCTTCGAACCGCTCCGGGCGGTGCCTTGCGTCAAAACCCAGAGACTTTGGCTTTGCCTTTGGCGACCGTACCGTGCAACGATGTCGCCGCTCGCACATCACTACGCGGCCACATCGCAGGAAAATTGTTGACCGCCGGTTTCCTAGTCGGACTCGCCTCTACCACCATCACTCCAATCTGGAAAAGCTTGTCGGGCGGGCTTGTACAAAGGATCGGGCGAGTGTGGAGACCTGGGTCGCCATGGTCGTAACGGTGCAATTGGCTTGGCCTACTATGTGTACCCGACTTGCCGGCGGTGGTTTTGGACGGCAACGGCTGGTCGGTGGGAGGGCTCTTGGGGCGGAGAATCACGGCGCGCAGATTGAGGATCGAGCCGGTCAACAGTATTTCTGTCACGAGTACGGAAGTTGACCACCGTTGTCGTCGGAAAGGTCGCACGGTGGCTGGGTACCGGTTAACACTGTGCGCCTGAGCCGATTTCAACTTTCAGGAGATGCACCGGCGACCACTCGGCGACCGGCTGCGGTCAAGACGGCCTGCAACGCAGCATCCACTTTCTTCCATGCCATCAGCACAGGCTCCACGTGGCGCTCCAATGCACTGTGTCGCTTCACGAAAATAGCTGGGGAGCAATCCCGGCAATCTGAAGTAATTCGCGCGGACTCCTTGCGTTCGTCTGTTTCATCATCGCCAATAATACACGTCCGGCGGCTTCGGCATCCGCTTGGGCGTTATGGTGTTGAAACTCATGCCCGATATGCACAGCCAAGGTGTCCAGCCGGTGATTTGGTAGCGCCGGCCACACCCTCTTGGCGATACTTAATGTGCAGAGATAATCAAACGCGGGACAGGCCAGACCGAAATGTTGCAATGTGCCCTGCAACATCCGCATGTCGAAATCTGCTTTATGGGCGATCACGATGTCGGCACGCGTGAACCGCGATAAAATTTCCGGCGCAATCGCCGAAAACTCCGGCTCGTTTTGGACATCGAACCAAGTCAAGCCGTGACAGTTTTCTGTGAAGTCTTCCCGGAACCATCCGTGACCCTTCGGTGGTCGCACCAGCCAATAACAGGACTCGACGAGTTTATCACCCTCAAAGATCGCAATCCCGGCGGCGCATATGCTGGCGTCCGACGTATTGGCTGTCTCGAAGTCGATGCTCGTGAGGTTTATCATGTTACATATGGATTAGCGCGCACAACTTAGCGGAGCTTAGGGGTTGGCCGGTATTATTCAGTCAAGTCAAGTGACGGGTCAGCGATCAACTCTAAAAGCCGGCCGTACAAATCCTCCCCGTAAATAACTTGGATATTGTTTTTCTGTTTCGACTCTTCAAACCTCTTTGTGAGATCCGGCCCCAGCGTGTCCGCCATAGTTATCAACAGGCCAGCTTGAACCCCATGAGCAGTAAATGCGTGCTCAAGTTGGTCGATCCCTGTCTGGTCGTTGTCCTGCCCCCATTTCATCTTCACTTGAACAGCTAATTTATATGGCGGTATGCCAAAGCCGATTCGTATTCCACATAAGATGTCTGCTCCCTGCTCACCAGGGCCGGCAATCCACTCAACCTCCATACCGTCTCGCTTCAGCATCTCCAGAATCAATCGTTCCGTCTCTTTATGTGAAAGACCCTTCTGAAGCGCATCTCTTAGATGGGGGAGTAGGCTACCTTGCCATTTAGCAACTCTCACCTTGAACTGCTCGGGTTTGGCTCTTTCTTCGGGAGTTGTTTCTGCAGACTTCGATGCGAGGTCACAAACTGCCTGCTGGTGTTTGTAAGTGACAATGATTGGACTCTGTGCGCGGTTGAGGGCATTAACAAGTGTTGCCGGCACAACTGCCGACTGTTTGTGATAAACACCGATTATATCGACTGGTAAAACGTGCCCATAACCCCCGTGGTCCGGTATGAAATCGTAGGGGCCGGTGACCTTGACTAGAGTGAACTTATTACATTCTGGGACATTCTTGACCACAACAAGATCGCCGATTTGTATATACAACATCGGACAACATCGTGACCACGCCGGTTGCTCGTCATCAGGATCAAGCTGAGCTTTAGATTCTAATTTGTCATTAAGCTTGCGAAGATCAAGACTGTCATCGTAACCCCATCCTTGTCGCAAACGATGTTTCTGGAGTTCATCGTTGAAGTATTCTTGTTCACCCTTATCAATGTTCCAAAACCAACAATTCATCTCAAACTCTCCTTTTGGACTTTGCTTCTGCCAGCCGCTACCGGCTTCAAAAGAAGGGTAGTTGACCAAGTTGCGCTAACAGTTTCCTAATCTGCGAGCTTACTCCTTGCAATTTTCGTCGTAGGTGACGATCCACAGACGGTCACCTACGACGGAATTAGAATTACAGTTGTGTCCAGTTATGGCTAGAGCCTTTAGGACAATTAAAGACAGACGGGCGGCTATCTGATTTCACAAGGGCTGCACATTTAGAGCATTGCCAATTCTTTGAACCAACATCCCCTAAATCGGTCCAGTTATGGCTAGAGCCTTTGGGACAGTTAAAGACAGTTGGGCGATTATCTTCTTGGACAAGAACTGCACACTTTGAACATTGCCAGTTTTTCATTCGTTTTCCTCACTGACCCAAATTGTTTCCTGACGAGTACGTTGGGTCGTGCCGCACTGAATCAGGTACATGGGCAGCTTTTACTCATCTCAGATTCATGGCAAAAGTGTAGCGCGACGCCAGCAACATGTCACTCCATTTGTCGCGAACAACGCGTGGGCACGAGACCCGTATTCTGAAACAACTCGGACGGAGTCTTTGCGTTCACATGTTTCATCATCGCCAGGAGCATGGTTCACTCAGAAATATGCGTCCTTCGCATGGCTGTCCCAATCGAGCGTTGTCAACTGCGAGGCGACGCAACTCCGGACGCTCTCTGGCAAGTTGTTGTGAAACCAACATATAATCAATTCGGAGCAGTCTGCTTCGGGATTAAGATGCTCGGGACTGTGGACATGGGTGTAAAATGTATAGAAAGGCAAGGGACCGGGTGGAGGCTCACGCACCAACAAGGCTCTGTCGTCACCGAAGATTCGACTGACATTGTATCGCAAGTCATGCAGCGCATCTTGAAGGCTTGGTCTGCCCTGAAGATATCCACGTGCCGATTCATGAACGTGAAACTCATCAAGATTCACATCTCGACCCGAAGCAAGTGTGAATAATCCATCGCTCATAATGCCTCAGAAGATCGGTGACCTCGCCGATGGCTACATCGAGTCGTGTTTTCCCTTGTCCGCCATTTTGTCGACGTACTCCTCAATACCTGCAATCGTCGGGACAATACAAACGAGGTCGGCCAAGTAGGCAGGGCCGCCAACCTCATCAAGCAGATCCTTATCCTCGAGCCTTTGTGTCAGCGTGACGAGATCCAGAACACCGTTTTCCCTGAGAATAGCGGTGATCTCGCAAAATAGAACCTGATGCGCAGCGTGTTCGAAATGTTTATCTGTCAGCCGAGCCACGACAAGCGAGCCAATGGTTTTGGGTTCGAGCAACATCGCGCCGAGTACAGCCATTTCAATCTCTCGACTGCTGGAGAGCATTCGTTCGCTTGGGTCAGAATTATCAGTAGAATTCATTACGTTTCCTCCAAAATCAGGTCCAGTATTTTGAGCTTACTTTATTTGAGTGTAAGCATGTCATTGCCACTCGGACATTGAGCGACCGAGAAAACTATTTTCCCGACTGCGAACGACCCGCATACAGCTAGTCCTAAAACAAGCGAGTGTAGGAACGCGGATGGCGGGAACTCGATGCTCTCACGGTTTTGAGCTTGGATTTTTCCCGACTTGATTTGCTGCAGGTCTGCAAATGCCCGAAATGCGCCTTGGTGCAGCCCACGGGTGCTCCGACTTCATTTTTGGTGGTGTTTTTCGCTGTCGATGACGACAGTGCGTCCGGCTCTCCGTTGGACGACTTTTGGCTTTGGCCCCCTGACGCTACAACTTTACCCGGCTTCCAAAGCCGTGATCCGCTTGAATGTCGCAAAGAAATCCTTCAACCAACCGTTGTAACCCAGCAACCGATACACGATCTTGCGCCCCGACCGGATGATCTGAACCGGTAGCAGGATGATGGCGTGCAGGAACCGCCGAAATTCCATCCGCACCAACTCCAAGCCCCGGTCTCGATCCGGCACCAGCAACCCATACCACGCCTTCAAATTCCACGCCAAGGCCGCCATCACCATGTAGGCCCAGTTGCTCACCAGATCATCCACCGGCATCCGCATCGCGTTGACTCCGTTCTTGAGTTGCTCGATCACGTTCTCCTGATCACACCGCCCGTTGGCCAAACTGACAATCTCTTCCACGCTCAGGTCCCACCGGTTGGTGAGATAAAAGAAATACCGCACTTCATCAAATAGCACCCGTTCGCCCTGCTGCACGCTGAGGTTCTTGCGCAAAATCACCAGCCGGTACTGCCGCCCGCAATGATGCGGCTGATAGGTCATGTCGCTCACGTGCTCTGCCACCAGCTTCTGATTCCGATAACCCTTTTGCACCACGATCTGTTCCTTCACCCGCCCCCGGCGGCTGCGCGGCTCGGTCAAAATCTCATACTTGGGTAAGCGCTCCAAAGGCCGCCAGGACCGCTCCGAGAGGTCCTCCGCCAACCCCACCACTTTGGGATGAGCATCCATCCCCAGAATAAAGTGGATCCCGGCTTCGTCCCATCCGTCCAGTTGCGCGGTGTGGGTGAAATCGGTGTCCCCGCGCAAGGTGATCCGGTCCGCCACCGGCCTCACCAACGCCACCGCCCGGTTGATCCAGCGTACGCTGTCCTGGTGGCTGCTCGCATTGCCCGACCGGTTCACCACATACAACACCTCTTTGGTGTTGGCCAGACTCACCACCAGTGGCGCATAACCCCAAATCCCTTTGTAAGACAGGGCCATTCCGCCTTTGCATTCCCCGTAGGTCCCGGCAATCGTTCCGTCCACGTCGATGAACGCCTCGGCTAAAAATCCTTCCGGCTGCTGTTGCCACACCCGCTGCCGCGTCCGGTTGAAGCATTCCTGCAACTGCGTGATCTCCTCGACACGGAAGCGCCGGGTAAAATCTCCCGCGGTGGTCGGGTCGGGAATGCGTTGCGCGCCCAACCCATCGAGAAAACTTTCATCCTGCCGCCGCAGTTCGATGTCTTCCAGCCGTTCGCCACCCACCAATACGTTGTAGGCGATGTTCAGCACGTGATCGCTCTCGTGATAGGGCAAATGCACTTTGAGCAACTCCAGGTTCTGGTCGATCTCCTCCACCAGACCCAATCGTTGCACCATCAGGTGGACGGCTCCCATGCCGCCATAGCCGGTGGCCCGGGTCTTGCCACTCAATTCGTAGTGGACATTGCTGCCCCGCATCATCGGTTGTGCTTGATCCTCCCAGTGGCGCGGCGCCAGCCGATGTCGGATTCGGCGCTTGCGGTTGCGCAGGACTTTGGGGTAGTTTCGACTCACTCGAAATGTCGTTTTCATCGGTTGGTTGAGTTCTTCAGCAAACCCATTTCAACCCATGTTCACAGGCATTTCGAGTCTTTTTGCTTTGAAGACTGTGTCAAATCACGCTTGTTGAGGGGCTAGTTATTGGATGGTTCTCGCGGCACATCAGTGGGAAATTGCTGAGTGGCGATTCCCTACCTGGAGGCCCACCCAAAGACTTGGCCTTTGCCGCTTCGGCGTCCCTGCTACCCTCGCCGCAGCCCGCAAAGCGCCAAGACTTTGCGCTGGCATGGGCTATCCGATTCGCTGGCGATGTCGCCGCTTGCACATCACGCGCGGCACACCGCCCGCCACAACCTTACCGTTCGTGTCTCACATCGAATTTGCGCCCGGCGTCGGCTGACTGTCGGAACCGCACCCACACGGGCAGCCAAAGACTTCGTGTTTTTCGCTCCGTCACAAACTACGGTGCTCCGCTGCAAAACCCGAAGATATTGGCTTTGCCTTTGGCGACCGTACCGCGCAACGATGTCACCGCTGCGAGCCGTGGGTTCGCGCGGCCACATCGCTCTGCGAGATCAAGGTCGGCGACCGGATAAGATACTCATGGCATTGGCCCAAATCCGACAAGGCAACGGTCTTAAAGTCCCCGACACGAAGAGGTCCGACGCTATTTCTTTTTGACGAGTCCGCTCAAACTCTTTTCCGTAGCATCTCGCACGGTTTCGAGTTTGGTGTCGGAACGATAGCCTTTCGCAAAATCATCACCGTATTCCTTGCGCAGCGTGCCGACACGAGTGTCGCCCCTCTTTTCGCGGATTTGACCATCTCTATCACGCTCGCGCCCGTCAAGACCTCTTGGATAATGTTTGCTCATGTTTGTTTCTCCTTACGTTTTCTTTCTCCCAAGGTATCCCTTGAGTTTCGGGAACCACTTCTTCTTTCCTTTTTTGACGCGCTCCTTTGTCCATTTTTCTGCCCACCGCACTTGATTATCGACAATCCAATAGTGTGATTTGCAGGCAAGGTTCCAATTTCCGATTGATGGATAAAGAGAGATGGATTCTCCGTCAAACGTCAGTTTCCATCCTCTTCGAGACAGCGGAGTAACTACTTCATTGCCGCACCCGCAGCAACACTTGTGAATCGCCGTGCAGTACTCGACAGAGATGAATATGACACCGCTTTCAATCTCTTCGGGAATCACCCGCACAAATTTATGCGTGAGTGTCTTCATTTTCTACTTCGCCAGTATTAATCGTATACGTCATGTCATGCTCCTTCGTCAGGTCTTGATAAAAACCGTATACTTTCTTCCATTTTATCACAGCAAATGCGGCATTTAGTGCATTGAGCTCAGCAATTTGAATATTCCGCGCATACACATCGTTTGCGTCGGCAGCAAATGAAATGCGCTTTTCAATGTGATCATGCTTATCTGGCGTACTCGTCGTTGTCCTGATTATGCCAATCAGCGCGTTAGCCCCATCCACAATCGAGACGCCCATTCCGACATCTATGAATGGAGTGCCTTGTGCCAGCAATCTCTCTACTATTGTTTTTTTTGCCGGCCCGTCATCAATGCAAATGAACGCGAAGTCCACACCGGACAGCTTCTCCAGATTGGACGAGTCGATATTGACTGGATCGGACACGACGTTCTTGTGCATCTGCGAATATATAGCCTTGAAGTAATCCGTTTTCTTTACGCGCTCACCCAAGGCTTCAATCGGTGCTGCCCCAGGCGCTCTAAACGCGTTGCGTTGTATAAACGTGTCCTTGTCAAAAAGGCGTATCTCCTTTACTTCTGTCTTCGACACTAGGTCTAGGACGTAAGAACCGGTGCCCCCAAGCCCGATGATGGCCACTGTTTGTCCTCGCAATTTCGATGAAATCGCGTTTATTTCGGCCCCGCTGGAATTGGTATCCACATAGCGGAATACAGATTCGCAATCATTGTTTGGGATCACTTGTAAGGTGTATGCAGTAACAGTCTTGTCGATGGACTGCGCCGGGGCAGAAATGATTTGAATGTACGTTGTTATCTTATGATGATAGTCAGTATAGCCCCGTTCGGGTCTATTGGAGAACATATGGTCAACGACAATGCCATCACCGAGATCCTTTCTCTGACTATTAGGATGGCGAAGCTGTGCAATTGCACTGCCATCTTTATGGCAGGGATATTCGCCGATCCAGTCTGCGGGGTGCGGCGGCGGTTGTACCGTGCGATCTTTGTCTAAAGCGAGTTCAGACACAAGTGTTCCGAACTTGATTGCTTTAGCCGCGTTTACGTAAGGAATACGATGTACCAGTAAAATGCCTTTGCGAATCTCTATTTCCAATCCCTCGTCCCATAGTTGTTTCAGGTCTGGATTAGGACCGATTAGTGGGTGTGGCATTGAAGATCATTCCGGATTTAACGTGTACCATATCGCCTTCAACCATCGTGCCCTTTGGATTCTTTTTCGGCCCGTGTGTATAGGTCACACGATAGATGATGTCAGGGTTTTTGAAGGCATCGGAGCCATAGGCCGATTCGACAACCTGTCGAAAGGAGATGTGTTTTTCATGCCACACCTTCTCTCTCCCGTTGACGATAAGAATGATGTCCTTGTGTATGACAACAAACCGTTCGCCGTCTCTGATGGTCAACTTCTCATCGTTCGCAATGCTGTCGAATCCGTTCTCGCGATCTACTGCAAGTTCAGTATCCAACGGCAGCTTGGCCGCCTCCTTAATTTGACGACCGGTCACTTCGTGCTGGTCGAAGTCCAGTTTACGCTGGTCCGTGTTGGTGATCTCCACCACAATGTGAATATTCGTTTTTGTGGCCATAAATGTTGTTCTTCTTTCCCGCCCCTACTGGGGCGCATTAACTGTTAATTGTTTGTAAGCGTACATTGTCAGCTTACTCTGTACGACATTATAAGCAAAAAAATTACAATGTCAACTGTGCCTCGTTCTTTTCTGGGTACATCTGGTCTACGCGGATTCGGGCGACAACGGGATTCACGTCGAACACCTTCGACACCAGTTGAATCGCATTTCCCCGATCCTGTGGCTTCAACATCCGCAGTCCAAACGTCCCGACCGCAACAAACAGCGGGTCGAGGCATTTGTCAACAAGGGGTTTCGGCAAGAGCAACGCCCCAATCGTTTGGTTTGCCTGAAACTCCCACCAGCGACCGTCATAATAGGTCCGCTTTTCGCCCCCGGCAACCCCGTCTGGCCGACACAGAATTTTTGGCGATTTGGGGTCTACGCTCCCGTCAAAGAGCGATGCCGGATCCATACCAAGAGCGAACAGATGCGCGTGCAGAAGGCCGTGGCCAGCCTCATGGGCGAACGTCGTGTTCAGCCGTCGTTCCGATACCTTATCGCCAGTTCCCGCCAAAGCACTAGAAACTGCGATCTTCTCAACTCCCTTCGCACCAAACTTGGTGAACCCCAGCACCCCGTCTGGCATGTCTTCATAAACCGGCGAAACACCGAATCGCTTTTCAATGAATCTCTCTATCCGTACGGGCTGCGGTTCAGCAGGGTACAAATCCACTTTCCGAAGCTCATCGGTACAGATGTCCTCAATTTCCTGTAGCGAATACACAGGACGTTCAGCAAATGGCCCCTTGGATGAACGACATGCCTTCATTGCTTTTTTCCCGTACCACGAATCTTGTCCGCGAACTTCTTGAGCTGCTCAGGAGAAACTTTCTTGTCGACAATTTGCCTCAAGGCCAATCCGTACATGGGGTCAGCAGTTGCCAGACGTTTCAAGTCTTCTACCGGCGCTCGCGTATCGTGCTTCCGAAGATCTTCCAGTGATGTCCCCAAGACGCGTGCCATGTCGGCCAGAACCTTCTCCGATGGATGCCTGCGCCCTAATTCCACATCCGACAAGAAAGCTGCCGAGAGATCCCCTAATTTTCCCGCAAACTCACGAAGAGACAAATCACGCTCCACTCGAAGCTCCCGAATTCGTTCACCAAGGGATTTAATCATAATGTTTTACGCCTCGTAAGCTTACATCCTACGCAAAAAAAGTCAATATATGCGCAATGCTTTCTTCCACTTGTGGTGGACACAGCATCCCCCTACCACCCCTCGCATGGTGTTCGCCGCGCCCTCTTTCCATTATACCGTCCGGTAATCTGGAGAGGCTTGACAGACTCGGCCTTTGCCGCTGAGGCTTGTCCCTGCCGCCCCGCGCTGCTGCCCGCAAAGCTCCGAGACTGTCTTTCGGCACGAGGGCTAACCGATTCGCTGGCGATGTCGTCGCTCGCACATCATCATCCCCACCAGCGATTCGGCGTCGCATGTTGCACCGGCTGATCTGGCCAAGTGGTTTCAAGAAGAACCAGTGCCGACAGCGTCCATCGGGCAACCGGTTAGACCACAGAAGAGACTCAAATTCAGATTGCGAATTCGTAATGTCCGAATTAACCTAGACGTTTAAGCAGACATGGGTATCTACGTAGGTAGTTCACGGCCTGAGAGGGACGGCGCACCAAACAAGTGGACCGTGTTGTATTCCCCAAACGGAACGCCACCAACGGATACGCCACTTGATCCGAACTACCTGCCGTCGTCGCTCATCAATTCTATTACCGACCCGCTCGTCATTGTAGTTCATGGATACAACA
>Ga0326728_10002775_pt1 | contig 57181 bp, 37 predicted proteins | sample MB3enrmetagenome_FD_207602 | JGI IMG/M metagenome (GOLD analysis project Ga0326728, IMG submission 207602) | Lab enriched peat soil microbial communities from McLean, Ithaca, NY, United States - MB31MN | ecosystem: Environmental > Terrestrial > Soil > Wetlands > Peat | place: USA: New York... | reverse complement strand
CGCATCAACCAGTTCGTGCAGCATTACAACCGCAACTGTCGGCCCTTCGTTTGGACTGCTACGGCCGACTCCATCTTCCAGAAACTCGCCAGACTATGTTCATGTATTTCCGGGACGGCACACTAGGAACTTGTTGAAAAAGCCTCAGCGGTCCCGAATCGTGACGTGAAAAGGGGTATGCAAACCCTCACCGAAAGCTCAGAAGGCGTTTATAGGGCATTCTGACGCGGTCTGAGTTTTGTGTGCCATGAGCATTTTGCCTTTTTCAACAAGTTCCTAGACGTACTTTTCAGGAATCCTCTTTATGCACCTTCTTCAGCAAATGAGACTAGATTCCGTCCATAGAGGGCAACGCTCACGGATGCTCCTCCATTTTGCGCTGTATGGCTTGCAGATTCGGGTCGCTGGGGAAAATGCTAAGGCCGTCTTTCACCGTCTCCTTTGCGTTCGGCGCATCTCCACTCAACATGTAAAAGATGGAGAGATTTTCATATGCGGTAGGAATGTAAGGGAAAAGGGAAACAGCCCGCTTCAAGATCGTAATGGCTTGCAGGTGCTGACCCGAGCGATAAAGTAATTCAGCCAGAATCATATAATCCTGAGGAGATTTCGAGCCTCTTTCAACCGCCCTAGATAGGTAATTCAGTGCGGCTGAGTTCCCTTCAGGGGATTGCTTTGCCAATTCCCGTTTTGCGAGTGCGCTCAACACCAGGACGCTGTTCGGATCGGATTTGGCCAGTCGGTCGAGCAGCGCATCGTAGCGCGTGCCTATATCGGTCTGGTTTGGGTTTCGTACAAGTACGGACTGATACGCCTGGAGAAGCACCAAGGGAGAGAGTATCGTCTTGGTCGACCCTGGAATTTTGTCCACAAGGATCAAGCCTGTCGCTGGGTCGGGTGCGACCTGTTGTGCGGCGGGGAGGGGCTCTCCTTCATAGGCCACAATTCTGTGCGATGTACCTTGCGTACCCACCATGACAAATCGGGGAGCTACATGTTTCGGCATGTGGCAAGAGGCACAGTTATCGGATGGGGTTGTACGATGGCGCTTTTCAAGTGACTCGCGGCAACTCTGTTCTTTATGGCAAGTCAGACACTTGCTCCGATAAAATTCTGGAGCTTCCTGTGCGGTCGGGGTGTAGTGGCCATCATGACAAGTGCTGCAATTGAGACGCCCACCCGAAGCGCGATAACATTTGCTCTGCGCCAGCTCATCGGACCATTCCATCATATTCCAGCCCATGAGCGGGCGGGATTTGAAGACTGCAACCGTATTGAGAAGCGGAGTCCCTGGAAGAAAGTCCTCAAATTTTTTCCCCGGTTGAGGTACTCTCGCCTCGCCAAACTCGTGGCAGTACATGCATGTGTCATCCGCTAGCCGAGGGGAAAGATGAGCAGGATTGACAATTGAGGTGTCGATCTTACCTGAGATCGGTACGTGCTTCAGTTGCTCGTCGACATGTAACCCTCCAGGCCCGTGACAGTTCTCACAACCTATGGTCAGCTCTCCAAAAGGAGGATTCTTATAGAGATTGTTCGAGTCATCGATTACCAGTGGGCGCCCTGCATGGCAATACATGCACGAACCCAGGAGCGGGCGGGAAAAACCGAGCGGGTCCTTTTGGTATCCCGGTGAAAGCGCCCAGCCTTGAGCGTGGGTATCCTGGCTGCCGGCGTAATACGAGAGAGGCGCTTCAAAAAGGTAATCGCCCCTTCGTATACCATATCCAACACCGACCATCGGCTCTCCCAGAGCAAAGGCAATCCTTTCGGTTTCTTTCGAGAGTTCCGTACCATTCGGGCCAGGCTCGAACTCACTCATATAATATTCGCCATTCTCTCGAAATACCCGGAAACAATGGTTGGGTTCCTGCTCGCAAATAGTGGTCCCCGCGGCGGGCAGATCTCGAAGCTCGGGGCGTTGGCTGGGAAGAGTGGCTGCCTGCCCATGGGGAGCTCGCATGTAGTCCTTGTAGATTTTCATGTGGCACGAAGCACAAGCTTCGGAGCCCACAAATCGAACTCCGCCAGCAAGATTGCGGTAAACAGCGTTCTTCTCCTCTTCGCTGGCCGCTTCGGATGCGGATGAGGGTGCAGCTGAGGTTGCGACTGAGGAGGTCGAATTCCCTGAAACTTGTGTTGAACGGTTGCCGGCCTCTTTGCTTTCTTTGACTTTGGGTTGTGACTTGCAACCGATGAGGGTAAGGGCTAACATCAGGCACGCGCCGACCTTGAGATAATGCATCCCGCAACAGTTCACTGAGTTACTCATGAGACACCAGCTTTTGCCTCCAAGCCAATTGAGGAAAGAGTCTTCGCATGTCTCTCCGAATCAGGCTGGCTGATGCCCCGCACCGCTAATCCCAGTCGTAAGACCGTACGAACACAACTCTCCGTTCGAGATTGCACATCGCCCACTAACGGCTCCTCCCTGTATCCCCATTGTCCGACTCGAAGATCGCCATCGCCTCTATTTCGATCAGGAGGTCGGGCCGGCACAAAATAGCCTGAATTCCCGTGGATGCGGGGAGGGGATGTAAACCCTGCTGCCGGAAGAATTCCGTTCGGATCTCGTTGAAGGCAGCGTAATCGCGTTCGATGTCGCGAAGGTAGCAAGTGGTCCGAACGACATCCTTCCAGGTCGCACCCTCCGATTCCAGCAGCGCGGTGATGTTCTGGTAGGTTCGCCAGGTCTGGGCTCGAAAATCGCCCTCATGAACGGTACGACCCTGCTCATCTACACTAGCCGTCCCGGAAATCAGCAGGATGGTCACGCCCTTGATGTCCAGGCGCAAGCCGCGTGAAAAGGAAGATGGACGCTCATAAGCGTACGCTTCATTCAATACTTGAGGCGCGCGGATGGCCTTTTTCGACACTCCCTTGTGTGTTTCTTTGACCGCGACGGCGGCAAAGTCGGTCTTGTGCTGGCTCATGGTATTATTCCTCATCTTATTCAGTTTCGTGCGCTTGTGTGCTAGCTCTGCGAGAACCTTCCTCAGATATGGAGTCTGGAATCTCAGGGTCCACCAACGCCCCCAGGCCCCCAAGGCGATATTTCACTCTGCTTGCGTTCCTCCAACTTTGCGGCGATCGACTCCTGCTGTTCGGCGTCATTCACCCTCTTTTGTCGAAAGTAGACTTGCGCCAAAGCCACATGCGCAGCCCGAAAATCAGGGTCGCTAGTCACTACTGCCTCGAGCAATGCCTGGGCCTCTGCCAGCCTCCCCTGCGTTTGATAACAGGAGGCAAGGAGAAGTTTGACATCCTCGTTATCAGGGCTTAAAGCTAATGCTTTCTCACTTAGGCTAACAGGCTCTCTAAGATCTGCCGGATGGACTTTCTTAAGAAGGGAAGCGAGGACCTGATAGTACACTGCCTCGTCCGGCTTGAGCGCAATCGCCTTCCGATAACAATCCTCCGCTTTATCCAATTCTCCCAATGCCTGATAGGTGCCGCCCAGCAGGTATTGAACTTGACTGGATTTCGGTTTCTCTTGGGCAAGGTTCTCGAATTCCTTGAGTGCCAGTGGGAATTGAGTCAAATAGAAATACGCCAGCCCCAGCTCGAATTTATAGAGCGGAAACTCTCCGAACTTCGCTTGGACGGCCAACAAATATTGCAGGGCGATGGGATCATGCCTCCAGCGCAGCAAAGCCTCCCCAAGACCCAGCGCGTATTCCGCCGAATTAGGATCGAGTTGAGCGGCGCGCCCCAACTCACTGACCGCGGCTTCATACTGCTGTCCCTTAGTGAGAAGCAGACCAAGATTGCCGTGCGGTTCAGCAGCTTCAGGCCAGGTCGCCGCAGCGTGCCGGAGGACTTCTACTGCCGCCTTGCCTTCTCCATCGGCAAGCAGCAGCTTGGCCAGCGACAACTCTTCCTTCATGGTAGCGATATGAGCGCTTAGAAGCTGATTGATTTCATCTTCCCCTTCATTCTTCATCTCCGCTTTCAGATATGCCTCGATGAGGGTCGCCCGTGTCGATACGTCCTCGGGCTGCAGACTCTTCAATCTCTTGAGAGGCTCGACTGCATCTCGAAAATCGCCATTCTGGGTCAGCAGGAAAGCGTAATTCTGATTCGCCATCACATCGTTCGGATCGCGAGCAAGTCCGCCACGGTACGCTTCCAGTGCCTTCTCGTAATCACTCGTCTTCATGTATGCGAGTCCCAGACCGAAATAGGGAGGCGCCTCCCGGGGAGCTGCTCGCCGCGCTTTTTCAAAGGCCTGGATTGCCGGTCCGTTCTCTCCCAACTGGACCCGCACCAACCCCAGGTCATACCACAGGTTCCATTTCGTGGGTTCTGCCGCGACAGCGCGTGACAGATCCTGCTCCGCTTGGGAGAATCGCCCGGCTTTGATATCTTCCTGTGCTTGCTGGACAGGCGCTTCAGGAGACTGGCCGAGCAGTGCCACGGCCAACAACAACGGACATAATCCGAGAATGACTGCACGCCACATCTCTGCTCGATTCTTTGGATATAGGATCATTCTCTGTTCAGAGGCTCGGGATCGCAAGTGGACTTGCAGATTGATCGGGAAATTCTCAAGGGCCGCCAGTCGACTTGGGACCCCAGATGTCCCAGTCCTTCGTGATTTTCTTATCTTCTAACTTGGCCGCAATAGCCTGCTCTTGTTCGGCCTGGGCCAGCTTCTGTTGACGACGATAAAGCTCTGCCAGCGCCGTGTGAGCGCGTCGCAAAGCCGGCTCGCTTGCGACAGCTTGCTCAAGCAGGGCCTCGGCCTCGTCCAGTTCTCCCTGTCTTTCTAAGCAACGTGCCAGAGCGATCTTGCTTTCCACGTCGGTGGGGTCGAGGGCCAGTGCTTTCCTCAAGAGCTCGATGGATTCGGCGAGGTGCTCGGGACCTTGTTTCTGCAATAACGCCCCGAGCGCCCGATAGGAATCTGGCTCCTGCGGAGCAAGCCGGATGGCGGTTCGATAATGATCCTCTCCCTTTTGCAACTCGCCCTCAAGCTCGTAGGCCCCGCCCAACAAGAACTGCACCTTGCCGGAGTCTGGCCTTTTGCTGGCAAGGGTTTCGAGCACGGAGATCGCTTCAGCAAACCGCTGCAGGCCGATGTCCGTCACGGCCAACTGATATTGGAAGTCGAGTTGGTTCTCAAACCTTCTCTGAGCGTCCTGAAGGAACGGGAGAGCGACGGGATACTGCTCGGAACTCAACAAGGCTTCCCCATAAGCGAGACTGTACTTCTCGGAATCGGGGTCGAGCTGCACGGCTTGCTTGAGTTCTCTGGAAGCCTCTTTGAATTGTTCCTTTTCAGTAAGCAGCAATCCGAGCTCGCCGTGTGCCTCAGCCGAGCTGGGCCAGGTGCTTGTCAGGGATTCGAACACTCGCTGGGCGAGATCGGTTTCCTGGTGAGAAGCGAGAAGTTTGGCTAGCGCTAACCCTTGTGGCAGTGTAACAAGATGCGAGCTCAAGAGTTCGTCAACCTCGTTCTCACCCTTGTCCTTCAAACCCGCCTTCAGATATGCCTCAATCAGGGTGGCTCGGGCAGAAACATCGGCCGGGGTCGATTTCTTGAGCCGCTCAAGAGGCGGGATCGCCTCGCGGAATTCTCCTCGCTGCATCAGCAGGAACGCCAAGTTCTGATTGGCCGGAACGTTGGAGGGATCGAGGGCGAGTCCGCGGTTGTACGCCTCAACCGCCTTGGCAGGATCATTCTTCTCCATATAGAGAAGGCCGAGATTGAAGTAGATGGGCGCCTTTTCTGCGGTGAGAGGGAGCGCCTTTTGGAAGGCCTCGATTGCGGGGTCCGTTTCCTTAAGCTGGGCGCGAGCTACCCCCAGCAGGAACCAAAGAGATCCATTTCTTGGATCTGTCTTTAATTGGCGAATTAACTCCGATTCGGCACGGGCGTACTGGCCGGCGGTCAACTCCTGCCCCGTCTGGCTGAGGAGCGCGGTGGGCGGCTGGGCGAACACAGTCAGTGCGAACAAACACAGTACCGCTCCTGTGCTCACGGGTGTCCTCTTTAGCAACCGCATTCCCTCATCGCCAGCAAATTGAAGGCCCGGGACGGATGTCCCGGGCCCCATTTCTTGCTCTATGGTAAGCCCGCAGGCGGAGCCCAGCAAGCTCAGAAATAGAACTTCACAGCAAACTGCATGACCCTTCCGCCGTCTCCAACTCCCTGGCCACTGCTGTCGCCGCTGGTGCCGTTATTGCCGAGACCATTCGTGCTGTTAATCTGGCCGACGGCCGAGTCCGTGATACCGGCATCCGGGATATTGAAGTACGGAGTATTCGTCGCGTTGAACATCTCCCACCGGAACTGGAAGCGGTACTGCTCGTTACCGAATGGGAAGTTCTTGACGATCGCCACATCCAGGTTATCCTGCGGGGGCCCCTCGATGATATTCCTGCCCGAGCTCCCGAAGGTCCCTGCGGCACAGGACGTGAACGCCGCCGTGTTGAAGTACTCCTGTAGCCATCCTTTCCCGGACGGGCCACCACTATATTCCGATCCCTGGCGGACTTTTAGAGGTACGCCCGGAACCCGATCTGCCCGGCAACCGTTATCGCTAAAGGAATTGTCAGGTGAACCGATGGTGAAAGGCAAACCTGAGGACATCGTCAAGATTCCAGACAATTCCCAGTTTCCGATCGCCCCAAGAGCTAGGTTGCCGTGACCCTTGAAAGTGGGCGAATCCCAAGTGCCATAGCTGTTCCAAACATAGGGCGCGTTGAAACTCGAAATGCTACGGTTGTGCCTGGGATTGAGCGGATCCGGGAGGCCTCCGATGTTGGCGTCGCTCTCGTCCTGCAAGTTTAGCGCCTTCGACCAGGCGAAGTTGGAGTTGAACTGCAAGCCATGAGAGAACCGTCTCTTAACTTCCACATGCACACCGTTATAGCTTTCGGTGCCGATCGGCATATAAGCCACGATCGAGCCGAAATTCGGAAACTTGCTGCGCACTCCGCAGGGAGGTGGTTGCCCGTTGTACGCATTGCACGCCGACGCCGAGGTCGTGTAAATACCCGGGTTCAGATCGATTGGGGTGGTGATATCGTACCCCTCTTCTCCCACGTAGGCCACCTGGACAAGCAGATCCCTGGTAAACCCGTTTCCGCCAAATTGGTGTTCGATCGAGAGGTTCCAGTTTTGTGCCCAGCCATTCTTATATTGAGGAGTAAAGATGTTGTCGAGGGTTTGAGGCAAACTGAACGCTACGTTTTTGCTTGGCGAAATGCTAAAGAAGGAGGCAGGGGTGGGAAACGGACTCTGGCCTCCCGTGGGAGTGTAGACGGACCATGGATTATCGATGGGTACCGCAGGCTCCGAAACTCCCGCCGTGGTGTTGCCAAAGCTGTATTCGGGCAGGAAAGGCGTCGGCTTGCCATAGCCGAACCAGTAGAACGGTTGGGTGAATCTGCCGGCAGACAACCGAATGGAAGTGTTGGGCAGGAATTTGGGTTGCCAGGCGATTCCGAGGCGCGGGGCCACACGACCGTTTTGCGCTGGGACTCCGCCGGACGAAACCCCAGTATCTCCCGGATACACCAGGCCGGCAGGGGCATTCGGAAAGACTGTGCTCTGTTCGCCCGCGATGAATTCGGCAACATCCTCTGATGGGTTGCTCTGTGGAGAGTTAAAGGGCTCCCAGCGAACGCCGACAGTAACGGTCAGGTTCGGCTTCAATTTAATGGTGTCCTGGCCGTACCCCGCCCAGGCGTTCCCGGTGAAATCGTAACTCTGTGGCGCGTATTGGTTGAAAGACGCCATATCGCCAAATAGGATGTCAGAGAACGCGTCGCCGGTAATTCCACCGCTGAAACCAATCGGCGGATCCGCTCCCCAGGACGCATACTCGTTGTAGTACTGCGTCAAGAGATTGACACCCGCCACAACCAGGTTCTTTCCCTTGGCCCAGGTCACATCGTCGCCCAGGTCAAAGTTGTGGCGATAGACGTGGACATTTTGCTCGACCCAATAAGGGCCGCTGCTCCCCCATTCCTGAAGCACAGTGGCTTGGTCGTCAGGAGTTACCAACTGAGAACCCATGTCTTTCCAGCCCTTGTCAATGCCGGTGACGGAATCGGCTTTGGTCTGGTCGTAGCCGAACTTAAAGATATTCGACAACGTGCCGGTGGGAGTGAAGGTCCAGGTCCCACCGTAGTTGTAGTTATGCGCAATCGAGCCCTCGCCGGTAGCCAGCCAATTTGCGTCGTCGATTGAGGGGGGCTGGTTATATCTGTCCCAAAAAACCCGCCCCATGATGCGATTCTTTGTGCCTGGGGTCCAATCGTACCGGGTGGTGAACTCCTTGGAGCGCTGCTTCTGCGGTGCTCCCGGGACGTAAACCAGCCCGTCGCCAGTGGTCGTGGCAACCGGAAGGTGAGTCATGAGGTTCGCTGTAACCGGATCGACAACCTTGCTCCACGCCCACCCTGCCGCCAGGAATTTTGGATCGGTGGAAACAACGTTGCCCGTGATGGGCCTTCCAACCGGGTTATTACCCGTTGTACCGCCCATGGCACAGGGACCGCTGGAATTATGACCAGGGTCGGGGTTCGACGCGCTGCAGCCCAGCGCTGCCAAAGTTGGGTTTGTTGTGGCATACTGCTCGGCCCAGGCCGCGGGGTAGTACAGTTGCGGCAGGCTGGAATTGATCACTCCAGTGAAATCGCCGTTGTTCACCATGGCGCTGGTGGGCGAATAATTTGGAGCGCCGGCTTCTGCCAGGCTTGCCTTCGTGATTTGAAAGTTGAAAAAGATAAAGTGCTTGTCTTTTTTGATCGGCCCTCCAGTAGAGATGCCGTATTGATAGCGGCTGTACCCATCCTTCACTCCCGAAAAGTAATCCTTCGCGTTGAAGTATTGGTCTCGGGCGAACAGGAATCCGTCGCCATGCCATGCGTTGGTTCCGCCCTTGGTGACCACGCTCACCACCCCGGTGGACCCGCCGCCATACTGCGGTGAGAAGTTGTTGGTCAGGATGCTAAACTCCTGGGTGGCATCGGCATTGGGGAACGGGTTCGACACAGCCAGGTAACTGTCCATGTTGTAGATGCCGTCCAACTGGTAGTAAATGCCGCCGTTCTTGCTGGCGTCGATCGAGGCCCCGATCTCACCGGGCATGCTGTTGCTGCCGCCCGTAAGGAGCAAGCTCGTCCTCGTATTCGCATTGATAGCGCCGGGAACCACGTAAGTAAGATCGCCGGGATCGCGCCCATTCAAGGGAAGCTCCACGACGGAGGTGCTATCCACGACTTCGGTGAGGGACGTCGATGTGGTTTCGACCATTTCCTGGCTCGCGCTCACCGTGACGGTCTCGCTCGCCTGGCCGACGGCCAGGGTAAGCTTCACGGTGGCGATTTGCTCAGGGGTCAAAATGATGCCGGGCTGCGTTGTGGTCTTAAAGCCCGCATGCGAAGCCGTCACCGAATAATGTCCTACCTCCAAATAGGGCGCTGTGTAATCGCCGCCACTCCCTGTGACGGTATTCCTCTTCACTCCGGTATCGGTGTCGGTGATCGTAACGGTCGCACCTTGAACCGCGGCGCCGGTTGGGTCTGTGACGGTTCCGTTGATGGTCGCGTAGCCGGCCTCCTGGGCGTAGCTCGGCTGCACCCAAGCGGCAAAAACTGCGGCGAGCACCAGCAGGACCAACGTGGTGAACAGCGGGAACCTCGGCCTCAGATAGTTCCGATTCGCTTTGAACACGGTCTGCCTCCCTTTCAATTGAAGTCTCCCGTAAAACGTTTGCATAAGCGCCACGCAATATCCACCGCTTACTTAAACGCTAACGAAAACTTGCGAGCTAAAAATAATCTTTTCGCTTCGTATTTGTCAATCAAAAAGCTGAGATTTCCCTAAGAGGCGAATAGGAGGCGAAACGGCCGCACGGCCGGCAACTTGCAAGCTGTACAGAAAATCGATTTTCTCAAGCTGCGAGTTGCTGATTTCGAACCTCCACGAGTGCCAGTCGACGAAAGTTTTCCACAGGGGAGAATCCTCATTTCCCCGCTACTTCCGCCCATTTCTGCTATTTCTGGGCGAGATTGAACTCGGGGTAACGATGGCTCCAGACACCTCTCGCCAGGCAGCCAGCGATTACGGAACCTGCCGCTTGTTCGCGTTTTCGCCAAGGTCATTTGAGCTCAAGGATCTCGTCGCCGGCCGGGACTTGAAGGTCAGGTTTGCCATCTCGATCCAGATCAACAGTACTTTGAAGCATTCTTGACGGATAAAGTAAACGTAATCTATTGTACGTTTGATCGCGGAGGCGAAGTCGCCCGTTTGACGATGGTTCGACTTCGCGTTTGGTAGGTTGGAATCTCGCACTTTTGAATCTACGAATTCTCTTGCTGTTTGCAAACACCGGCCGTAAATCTTCTAGCCTGCGATCGGTGTTCCAAGTGGTGCCAGCTTTGGAGGCACCTGAGGTAAACCCTTATGAGGCGCCTGAGGTTACTGCCTTTCCCCATCAAAGTCATGTTGGCGGCAGTTTTCGGTATTGGTTCGGTCATCCTGATTGGTGGAGCTACCCAGCTGCGATCAACCGACCAGCAGGCCCCGATACCCGTCCCGCCGGCTGAGATCGCCATTGACTACCCTCTTAACGGCTCTGTTTTTCCTCCGGAAATCACCTCACCTACTTTTCTGTGGCGCGATTCCAGCCAGGCCGCTCAACGCTGGATCATTGAGGTTTCCTTTGCGGACCGCTCCAGCGGAATTCGCGTAGAGGCGGCAGGCGAGCACCTGCAAATGGGTGAAATCGATCCACAAGTGAGTGGGCCCGTACCACTCTCCCCAGAACAGGCGGCCACGAGAACGTGGAGGCCGGACGCAGCCACATGGGCAAAGATCAAACGGGGATCTGTAGATTCTCCGGCAACGATCACCATCAGCGGTTTTGCGGATCACAGTTCAACACTTCCGGTCTCACAAGGCACAGTGACAATTTCCACGTCGCCGGACCCCGTTGGCGCCCCGATTTTCTACCGCGATGTCCCATTGATGACGGTGCCTCATACCGAGAAAGGCTCGATCCAGCCGTTGCCGACATCCGCCCTTCCCCTCATCAAATGGCGGGTGCGCGACATTGCCCAGCCCCAGAGCCGAGTGGTCATGGAGAACCTCCACACTTGCGCCAACTGCCACTCGTTTTCGTTCGACGGCAAGACCATGGGCCTGGATATGGACGGGCCGCGCAACGACAAGGGACTGTATGCCCTCCTGCCCGTGAGCAAGGTGGTGACGATTCGCAACCAGGATGTCATCCGCTGGAGCTCCTTTCAAGAGGACCTTGGGGAGAAGAGCTCCGATCCCGCGCTGAAGCGCTTCGGGTTCATGTCGCAGGTTTCTCCCGACGGCCGGCACGTTGTTACCTCAATCGGACCTCCCAACCTGGGAAACACTCACCAGAACGAAACCCCAGGCTTCGCGCCAGGACTCTCCGACCGCCTTTTCAACGCGAACTATAACCACTTGGGCTTTAACCAGGTCTTTTACCCGACCAGGGGCATTCTCGCGTGGTACGACCGGAAAGAAAAGAAGTTGAGGCCTCTTCCGGGCGCGGACGACCCGCGGTTTGTGCAGACAAGCGCATTTTGGTCGCCGGACGGAAAGTATCTGATCTTCAGCAGGGCTGAGGCCCGCGACCCTTATCCGCCGGGTTCTCAGAAGCCCACATACGCCAATGACCCGAATGAAACGCAGATCCAATACGACCTTTACCGGATTCCCTTCAACGACGGCCGGGGTGGCAAGGCGGAGCCCGTCATCGGGGCTTCGAATAACGGCATGAGCAATGATTTTCCGAAGGTCTCACCCGATGGCCGCTGGATTGTCTTCGTGCAGAACCACAACGGATTGCTGATGCGCCCGGACAGCAACCTGTACATCGTGCCTTTCTGGGGCGGCAAAGCCCGGCTGATGAATTGCAACCTGTCTCTGATGAACTCGTGGCACTCGTTTTCGCCGAACGGCCGGTGGCTGGCTTTTTCATCGAAAGGGCGGTCCATCTACACGCAGTTGATGTTGACTCATATCGATGCCGACGGCAACGACACGCCTGCGGTTATGGTAGAGAACACCACGGCCGCCAATCGCGCCGTGAATATCCCCGAGTTCGTGAATATCCCGCCCGACGACCTGCAACAGATCGACCCGCAGGCGGCCGAGGAATACCGCGTGGCCGACAGAGGCTTCGAGCTAATGGAGAACAAACAGATGGCCGACGCAGTTCCGGAGTGGCGCAAGGCCGTGCAAATGGATCCCGACGATGCTAACTGGCATTTCAATCTTGCCGTATCGCTGTGGGAGAGCAACCAGGAGCCAGAAGCCGTGGAGGAGTTTCGCAAGACATGCGATCTTGCCCCCAATGAGTCGCAATGGTATGCCCACCTCACGGCGTCGCTGTCGGACACCGGCGATCTGGACGGGGCCGCGGTCAAACTCGATATTGCCTGCTATCGGAAATCGCTCTCGCTCGATCCATCCGATGCCAAAGTGGAGGCGGCATTGGGGGTGGCGCTGTTCAGGGACGGACAAGCTGAGGAGGGGTTCGAGCACTTGCAGAAAGCGGTCGAGATGGACCCCGGCTTCGCCGATGGCCACAATGAGCTTGCAACAGCGCTGGCAAAGATGGGACGGGTGGATGAGGCAGTCGCAGAGGTGCAAAAGGCAATTGTCATCTCCCCCTCCTCCGCGGAATATCGCTACAATCTCGGATTTGCTTTGGAATTACGCGGAGACTTGGCTGGCGCAGTGGAAACTTTTCAGAAATCTGTAGAGCTTAGCCAAGGCAAGGACGTGCGGTGCCTCGCGGCGCTGGCAGATGCCTATGACAAGGCTGGCCGATTCCCCGAGGCCATACAAGCCGCCCGTAAGGCGGTCGATCTGGCTGTCCAGGAACATGACCAACAACGCGAGCAAAACTTGCGGTACGCCCTCGAGCGGTACCAGCGCGATGGCGCGACAACACAGCCCTAGCAGCGCGCCGGTGGCGCGTATTCAATTGTATGCATCAATCCGGACGCTGTCCCGCTCCAAGTTGAGCCAGGAGTGAAAAGGAGTCGACCGGAATGCGGCTTCAGTAACAAAGATTGAAGCACAAGAGCCGAACGCCAATGAATTTTTGAAAGGGAGAAATGCAACCATGAATCGCAGATCGTTCCTCACGGGCGGACTCTCCATCTTCGCGCTAGCGCGCATGGCTCGTGCGTTGGAAAGCTCGCAGTTTTTTCAGGGAGAAGTTCCGCAGGGTCCCTTCCTGCCATTCTGGGAGTCTCTCAAGTCCTATCGTTGCCCGGATTGGTTCCGCGATGCCAAGTTCGGCATCTGGGCGCATTGGAGCCCGCAGTGTGTCCCCGAGCAGGGCGACTGGTACGCGCGGAATATGTACATACAGGGTTCGCGTCAATATGAGTATCACCTCAAGACCTACGGGCACCCGTCGCAGTTCGGATACAAAGACATTTGCCATTTATGGAAGGCGGAGCGATGGGATCCCGATGCGCTTGTCAGGCTTTACAAGCGGGCCGGCGCGGAATATCTCGTCTCTCTCGCTACCCATCATGACAACTTCGATTGCTGGAATTCGAAGCATCAGCCCTGGAATGTCACGAACGTCGGCCCCAAGCGAGACATCGTCGGCACCTGGGCGAAGGTTGCCCGTGCCAATGGGCTGCGGTTTGGCGTCAGTTATCACGGAACGCCGCATCGCACCTGGGATGAGTTTCTCCCAGTTCGTTACAAGAGCGACACAACGGGACCTATGACCGGAGTCCCCTACGACGGAATGCAGACGATCGCGGATGGCAAAGGTAAGTGGTGGGAAGGAATGGATCCACAGATGATCAACGGCAAGCCCCACAAGAAAAACACGCCTTGTCCGGAGTTCGTTCAGCAGTTCATGCTTCGCGTTCAGGATGTAATCGATCGCTACAGCCCGGACATCCTCAACTTCGACGATGGGGCGAGATTCACTTTTGACGATGGCGGGACCGGCGCCCCGGATCTGAAGGTCTGGTTGGGCATTCCGGACCTTGCGCCCCAGATCATGGCTTACTACTACAACAAAAATATCCAGACTCACGCGGGGCGTTTGGAAGGAGTGGTGGATCTGAAAGAGGTCGATGAGCCGATCTGGGGCACGCTGACGCGCGACTTCGAGGCCAGCCTGACTGACAACCTGCAAGAGAACCCGTGGCAGACGGAGGCGTGCATCGGGGGGTGGCACTATAGCCGCTGGATCTTCGAAAACCATGCTTACCAGAAGGCCTCGCTGATGATCCCTCTGCTCGTCGATATTGTCAGCAAAAACGGGAACCTGCTCTTGAGCATTCCCTTGCCCGGCCACGGAGAGCCCGACAGCGATGAGCTCGCTTTCCTGGATGAGCTTGCCCAGTGGCAGGCCATCAATAGCGAAGGAATCAAGGGCACTCGTCCCTGGAAGATTTTCGGCGAAGGGCCGTCAACCCAGATCAAAGGCATTGCGGCATATCAACTTTCCAGATACAAATTCGATGAAACGGACATACGCTTCACAAGCAAAGGGGATGTTCTGTACGCATTCGCTTTGGGCTGGCCATCCAACAACCAAGTGTTCATCAAATCGCTCGCAAACACCGCACCGTACTACGAGCGCCAGATTGGCAAGGTGGAGCTGCTGGGGACGAAGAGCGAGGTCAGGTGGACGAGAGAGCCGGAGGGACTCAGGATCTGGGTCCCGCAGGATCCGCCCTGCCATTACGCCTATGGTTTCAAGATACTGCCGGCATGACGGCAGCCGCGGACCGGATGCGGCATTCGAAAGTGCATGAATCGGTTCGCAGTCAAAGCCTGATGGCGCCGTAGACTGCGGTGGACATCAGGTGACAATTCGCCTCAGTCGTCAGGAGACACGATGTCCACTATCGTTATTGCATGCAAGACCAAACCGCAATCATCCTCACCGCGGCTGCGGAAGATATGCGTAGTGTTAACCATGGCGGTTTCCTGCGCTCTCTGGCTGGGTTTGAAAAGCGAAGGGCAAACATCCGCCGGATCGACTCAAAAAGCACCTGCAAATACTCCGGCGCCGAAAAACCCGGAGGAGCAGGTCGATATAGATGCCAAAGAGACCGGCATTATACCGATGACGCCGGCAGCTCCGATTGCGATTGTATCTGTTCGCAAGATAGACGGAGGAGCCGTATTTGCGATGCGGCCGGGAACGATGACGGTTCACTTTTGCAACGACAGCATTGTCCACGTATCCTACGCTCCAGGCGATGAACCCCCTACCGGCAAAAGCCTGGCCGTCATCGGATGCCAGGAGCAATACAATCCCCCGCTTAAGCTTCTTGAGACCGCGAAAGATATACGCCTTGCCGGAGATAGGTTATCGGTGCTCGTGGATCGAAGCTCGGGGGCGCTGACATTTCTGACTGCGGCGGGCAAAGTCACCTTAGCGGAGCCGCAAAATGGTGGCAAAGCGATGCAGAAGGCAACGGTGAATCAGGAAGATACTTACCATCTTCAGCAGGAGTTTCTTTCCCCGCCCGATGAAGCGCTTTATGGTCTGGCGGAAGGGCAGGATGGAGTCTGGAACTGGCGGGGAATGCCGATCGACCTCATTAGTCAGAATATTATCGGCGCTTTTCCTGTCATGGTTTCCAGCCGGGGTTACGGGCTGGTCTGGGATAACGAGTCACTGACGCATTTCAACCCGGTGAGTTCCGATGAGGAGATTTCCCTGAACCCGTTAACCCGAGCTGGGTTGTTTACGGCTCGAAAAACCGGGGACTATGTATTCTTTGCCAGCGGGGGAACTGGAGCCCGCGAAATTGGCATCGCCGTTGGCAGCCTGGTTACCCACGACGATAAGAATATGTGGGTGCCCTATACGTCTGTCGTGAAAGTACACCTTACCGCAGGCGAAAGCTATCCCGTGAGCCTGCTCGGCGGCGGTAAGACGGCGAAGCTTTATGGCCGGCCGCTGGGCACCACTTCGGTGTTCCGCTCCGAAGCCGGCAAGGAGATCAGTTACTACTTCATTTATGGTCCAAACCTAGATAAAGTCGTGTCCGGCTACCGATTGCTTACGGGAACTGCGCCGCTATTTCCCAAATGGGCGTATGGATTCTGGCAATGCCGCGAGCACTATTCGAGTCAACAGGAGACCCTCGATGCTGCCGAGGGATTCCGAAGCCGCCATATTCCTGTGGATCTGATCGTTCAGGATTGGCAATACTGGGGAAAATGGGGCTGGGGAGCTTATCAGTTTGACCCTGCGGCTTACCCGGATCCCGCCGGGATGCTCCAGAAACTCCATCAACTGGACTTCCACTACATGATTTCCGTATGGGCGGATCCCAAAGGCGAGGTTCTTGATGAGTTGGCGAAGCATCATGGCGTAATCGATGACACAGGCTACGTAAATGAGTTTAATTCTCAAGCGCGCAGCATCCGCTGGCAGTATCTCAAGCGCTACATGTTCGATCTCGGTGTCGATGCGTGGTGGCAGGACGGTGAGGAAGCGGATGGACAGGTAAGGAATCATAAGGTGTACGTCGACAACCTGGGTTATGTCTCCGGAAACGACTACACCTACTACTATCCCCAGGTTGCCAATCAGTCTATCTACGAAGGCCAGCGAGCCGCCGATCCCAGCAAGCGGGTGGTACAACTGGGCAAGACCGCTACTCTGGGATTTCAGCGGTTTGCTGCAGTTACGTGGTCGGGAGATGTCCACGGTAATTGGCAGGCATTTAGCCAACAGATACCGGCCGGCCTGAATCTGTCCGTTGGTGGTATGCCTTACTGGACCACGGACACGGGCGGATTTTTCCGTCCCGCGGATCAATTCAACTCAGAGGACTACAATCGCCTGCTGGTTCGCTGGTTCGAGTATTCCACCTTTTGTCCCATCCTGCGCATTCATGGCTTCAAAACGGAAACGGAGATGTGGAAATGGCCGCTCGCGTATAAGTACCTGCTGATGTACGACAGCTTCCGCTACCGTATGCTGCCCTATATTTATTCAGAGGCGTGGCGAATCACGAATGAAAACGGCACGATGATGCGTCCCCTGGTTATGGACTTTCCGGGCGATCGAAATGTCGATAACATAGGCGATCAATACATGTTTGGCCCCGCGTTTCTGGTCGCGCCCGTTACTAACTCCCTTGATCGGCGGTCAGTCTATCTACCCGGGGCAATGAAATGGACTAACTTCTGGACAGGTGAGCGGGTTGCCGGGGGCCTGCAGCCCAATGTCGCAGCTTCTTTGGAGCAGATTCCTCTGTATGTGCGCGCCGGAGCCATTCTTCCTCTTGGTCCCACGATGGAATATGCGACCCAGAAACCCGAGGATCCGATTGAACTGAGAATATATACCGGCGCGGACGGCTCTTTCGTTCTTTATGAGGACGAAAACGATAATTACGACTACGAGAAGGGCGTGTATGCCACGATTCCAATGAAGTGGAACGATGCTTCACAAACATTGACCATTGGGCCGCGTAGCGGCGATTTTCCGGGTATGCGCAAAGAGCGGACGTTCATGGTCGTTGTCGTCAGGCCGGGCCATGGCACGGGAATGGATATGACGGTTCCCCAGGACCGCATCGTGTCCTATGCGGGCGATCCAGAAACCGTTCATTTGAGCGCACGGAAGAACTGAACAACGGGCGTTGCAGTATCCGGCGCGACGGCTCATGAACACGCGTTGCATCGTGGCAACGCGCAGGCTGAGCCGGCGATTGTGCGAGGCTCAGGCGCAACAAAAAGCGATGACTGTACCGTCGACACTTCGGGGGCTCGATTGTTATGATCGGTACCCGTTAGCAATGACGAAGCAGGTGACGTGAACTGAAGCTTCACGAATAGGGAAGGAACTGGTTATGCAACGAAGAGATTTCTGCAAACTTCTCGCGATTGCCGCCGCATCGAAAGCCATGCCGGTCTTTGGGCAAACCGCGCAAGACAACCTGCCAGGACTGCCGAACGGTTTCAACCGGTACACCATGGACTACACGCAGTTCTGCGCATTGGCGCCGGAGCAGCGGGTCTATTACATCGTGAGCGGAGACAAAATCGTCGAAACCAAGCTGGACAATGCGACCTGGAGGCCGACGGGCATGAGAGATTCGCTGGGTAATCCGCCCAAGCTCCCCATCGCAGGAGGCTCCTGGGACGGTGTGCCGATGGATTCGCCCTTCCCCGATCTCGCGGGCACCGGCCCCTACAAGCCCACCTGGGATTCGCTGCTCAATTACGATGCCCCCGAGTGGTACCAGGACGCGAAGTTCGGCATCTGGGCGCACTGGAGCCCGCAATGTGTCCCCGAAGCCGGCGACTGGTACGCCCGCAATATGTACATCGAGGGATCGCAGCAATACAAGTACCAACTCGCACACTACGGTCACCCCTCCCGGTTCGGCTACAAGGACCTTTGCGACCAGTGGACGCTCCTGAACTGGGACCCGGACGAGCTGATCGCGCGCTACAAGAAAGCCGGCGCGCGGCTCTTCATTGCGCTCGCCAGTCATCACGACAACTTCGATGCGTGGGCCTCGAAGCACCAACCCTGGAACTCCGCGGCCGTCGGCCCGCATCGCGACGTGGTCGGCGACTGGGCCGCGGCGGCGCGCAAGCAGGGGCTGCGCTTCGGCGTGACCCTCCACAATGCCCGCAACTGGTGGTTTATGCAGACCAGTCACGGCGCGGACAAGAACGGGCCCTTGGCCGGCGTTCCCTTTGACGGCGCCATGGGGATGCCCGAAGGCGAGCAGGAGTGGTGGCAGGGGCTCGACCCGCACTTCCTCTACGGCGTCAAGCACCCCGTCGACGCGCTGCCCGATATCTCCTACGTGAATAACTTCTACCTCCGCACGCGCGACGTGATCGACCAGCACGATCCCGACCTGCTCTACTTCGACAATGAGCTGCTGCCGCTGGGATGGGCCGGCATGAATATCGGGTCGTATTTCTACAATCACAATCTCGCTACCCACGGCGGCAAAATGGAAGCCGTGCTGAACGTCAAGAACACTCCCGACCGCCTGGCCAAAGCCGTGGTCGCTGACTACGAGCGCGGCCTCACCAGCGAAATCATGAAGTATGCATGGCAGTCGGAGACCTGCCTCGGCGACTGGCACTACAACCGCCGCTTGTATGAGGCGGAGGGCGACTATGGCCGCTATCTGCCTCCGCGCGATGTCGTCCACTGGCTCATCGATACGGTCAGCAAGAACGGCACCTTCATTCTCAACGTCCCGGGCCGGCCCGACGGCACCATCGACAGCAAGGAAATCGCGGTGCTGGACGGCGTGACCTCGTGGATGCAGACCAACGGCGAGGCCATCTACGAAACCCGGCCCTGGAAGGTTTATGGCGAAGGACCGAATCAGGTGAAGAGCGGATCCTTCCAGGGAGAGTCCGTCAACAAGCTGGGCGCGCAGGACATCCGGTTTACGCGCAACAAGGCGAACAACGTAATTTACGCGATCGCGATGGGCTGGCCAACAGAGCCGATGCTGGTGCGGTCGCTCGGAACTGCCGCTGCCACCCAGCCCGGCAAAGTGGCTAAAGTGGAAGTTCTTGGAACGGATGCGCAAGTGCATTGGAAGCAGCAGCCCGATGCTCTTCGGGTGGAACTTCCAAAGAACTATCAGCCGCCTGTAGACTTTGCTGCAGCTCTCAAAGTAACTTTGGCCTGAAGACCAACGCAGAGGATCCATGCAGTTCGCTTAGCTTGATGAGATGTCCGGTTTCCTTATCGCGGACCCGCATTCGGTCCGCCTGAACCTTGCGCCCTCCGCTGCGAAAGGCCGTTAAAGTCACTGAGGTGCTCATGCCGCAAATCTCCCGCCGCGACTTGCTTTCGTCCGGACTGGCTGTTTCCGCATCGTCCCTGGTGCCGCTCCCGGCCTGGGCACGCAGCGCCACATTGATCGGCGGCGATGCGCCCGAGAACCAGGCGCCGGCAGTTCCGGCCGTGGCGCCACGGGAACAGTTGCTCTTCGATTTCGGCTGGAAGTTCAAATTCGGCCATGGCACCGATCCCTCAAAAGACTTTGACTATGGCTATGGCCTGGCCCAATTTGCCCATTGCGGCGACTTCCGTATGGCCAAGGTGGGTTTCGATGACTCCGCCTGGCGCTCGCTCGATCTTCCCCACGACTGGGCGGTCGAACTCCCATTCGTGCGCGACGATTCCGGTAGCGGAGACGATCCCATCCGTGGGCACGGGTACAAGCCGCTCGGGCGCCGCTATCCCGAAACCAGCGTGGGTTGGTACCGCCGCGAATTCGAGGTTCCCGCAAGCGATGCGGGCCGCCGCATCTGGATTGAGTTCGACGGCGCCTTCCGCGATTCGATAGTCTGGGTCAATGGGTGCTTTCTTGGCCGCAACAACGATGGCTACACTCCCTTCCGCTTTGACCTGAGCGATTATCTCCACTACGGCGGAAGGAATTATATCGTGCTCCGCGTCGATGCCAGCCAAGGCGACGCCTGGTTCTGGGAGGGAGCCGGAATCTACCGGCACGTATGGCTCATCAAGAGCGATGCTATCCATCTGGGCAGATGGGAGAGCACGGTGCGCTCCACGGTCAACGGAACGCAGGCGGAGCTGGCGCTCGATACGATCGTGTTCAACGAAGGCGAGAAGGCTGCCAATGTCAAAGTGAACTGGAAGATTCTTGACGCCGGCGGCGCGACCGTGGCCACCGCCGCATCGCCCGTCCAATCCATCGCCGCGTTCGATTCTCACACCTTCAGCGCGATGTCCAAAGTTGCCAATCCCGCGCTCTGGTCGGTCGATGCCCCCAATCTCTATTCCGCTGTTGTGAGCGTCGAGGCCGACGGCACGGTACGTGATGGCGAGCGCGTTATCTTCGGCATCCGCACGGCCGTTTTCGATCCGGACAAGGGCTTCCTTCTCAATGGGAAACAGCTCAAGATCCAAGGCGTCTGCAATCACCAGGATCACGCCGGCGTCGGCTCGGCCGTACCCGACAGTCTGTACCAGTTCCGGCTGAGTTTGCTGCGGGAGATGGGCTGCAACGCCGTGCGCACCGCGCATAACATGCCCGCGCCCGCATGGGTGGAGGCCTGCGACCGGATGGGCGTGATGATGTATTGCGAAACCCGCCACATGGGCTCGAACCCCGAGTACCTGGCGCAGCTTGGGGCCATGGTGAAGCGCTATCGCAACTCACCCTCCATCATCATCTGGGGCATCTCGAACGAAGAAAGAATCCTGCAGAACCCGAATCAGATGGCGGAGCAGGGCGAGCGAGTGGCCGCCAGCATGGTTCGCCATATACACATGCTCGACCCGACGCGCGTCGTCTCCGGTGCCGTAGATGGGGATAATGAGCACGGACTCGCGAAGGCGCTCGACATCTTTGGTTTCAACTACAACCTGAAATTCGTCGATCCATTTCATCAGAAGTACCCGAAGCGCGCGATCTTCGCTTCGGAACAATCGAGCGCAGTCAGTACGCGTGGGGAATACCGCAGCGACAAGTTCCTCAACATCATCAGCTGTCAAGACGGCATGTATGGATTTCCGGACGACTGGTGGAAGTTCTGGGGAACGCGAGAATGGACGGCGGGCGGCTTCCTGTGGGCGGGATTCGACTACCGCGGCGAGCCGACCCCTTACCGGTGGCCCGAGATCAACTGCCAGTACGGTAACCTCGACACGTGCGGATTTCCCAAAGACTATTACTACTACTACAAGGCGTGGTGGGGGAATGAGCCCTCGCTGCATCTGTTTCCGCACTGGAACTGGGCAGGCAGAGAAGGCGACGAGATTCCCGTCTGGGTCTACAGCAACTTGGACGAAGTCGAACTGCTGGTCAACGGCAAAAGTCTGGGCAGCCAGAAGGTTCCGCACCTCGGTCACGTGGAGTGGAAGGTACGGTATGAGCCAGGTTCAATTGAGGCGCACGGATTGAAGGAGGGAAAGGTCGTTATGGCAGAAAAGCGCGAGACGACCGGTCCGACAGCCTCCATCCGGCTGACGGCGGACCGTACCGAAATCGGTGCCGACGGCGAAGATGTCGCGGTCCTGAAGGTGGAAGCTCTCGATAGTCAAGGAATGCCGGTGCCGACCGCAAACAACATGATCAGGTTCAACGTCTCCGGCTCTGGAACGCTCATCGGCGTGGGCAACGGCAATCCCAATTGCCAGGAGAGCGATAAGGAGCCGAAACGGTCGCTCTTCAACGGCCTGGCTCAGGTGATCGTGCAGAGCACGAAATACCCGGGAGAGATTCACATTGAAGCGGCGAAGGAAGGCTGGGAAGGTCCGGAATTGATGCCGACTAAACTGGTGATTACCGCCAAGCCGGTCGAATTGCGGCCGTCAGTTCCGGTGGAGCAATCGTCGTAGCTTCTGATCGCATCGGAAGACTCGGGAAAAGCACGTCGAAATCCATGTTTCAAACCGTTGCAGGAAGGTTCTCCAATTGAAATGAAAATCTCGCGCCGCCAAATTCTTCAATCCTCCACGATGATTCTGGGCCCCGGCATTCTCGATTTCCTTCGCACGCCAACGTGGCGCTGGTCGAGCTTGCCGATCTTACAGGCCTCGATCATTCCCGCCGCGCCAGCGCAAGGCGCAGCTCCGCAAGTCCAGTTTGTGGATGTGGCGCGTGAGGCCGGACTCACGACACCCAATGTTTGGGGCGGTGTTGCCAGTAAGAGTTATATCATTGAGGCCAAAGGAAGCGGAATCGCATTCTTCGATTACGATCAGGACGGCTGGCTTGACATCTACCTCACCAACGGAACTCGCCTGAACACCACCTGGCCGCCAGGCCAGGCGCCGACAACTCAGCTCTATCACAACAACCGCGACGGAACATTCACTGACGTGACGGCCAAATCCGGGCTGGGACGCACCAGTTGGCAGACCGGCGTCTGCGTTGGCGATTTCGATAACGACGGCTGGGACGATTTGTTTTGCACCTTTTGGGGGCACAACATCCTATTCCACAACAACGGCGACGGCACTTTCACGGACGTGACCAAGAAGGCGGGGCTTTGGAAGGATGAGGTTCGCTGGGGATCGGGCTGCACGTGGCTCGACTACGACCGCGACGGATTTCTCGATCTTTTTGTTGCGAACTACATTATGTTTGATCCTTCCAAGGTGCCTGTGCCAGGCGAAACGATGAATTGCCAATACAAGGGCGAGCCGGTGATGTGCGGACCGCGCGGGCTTCCCGGTGGAATGAACATCCTTTACCGCAACAATGGCGACGGGACATTCACCGATGTTTCGGAAAAAGCAGGGATTCTCAAGCCCGGGCCGCGTTACTCGATCACCGCCGTTTCCTACGACATGGACAACGACGGCTGGCCCGATATTTACGTCGCCGTGGACTCAGAGCCCAGCATCCTTTTTCACAACAATCATGATGGGACATTCACGGACGTTGCCGTGATGTCGGGCTGCGGTTATAGCGAAGCCGGCAATGAGCAGGCCGGCATGGGGGTGGGCATCGGGGACTACGACTGCGACGGCTGGTTCGATATCTTCAAGACGAATTTCGCCGACGACACCTCGAACCTGTACCACAACAACGGCGATGGGACGTTTACGGAAGTGACGTACCAGGCTGGCGTTGAAGGCGACACGCAGAACGTAAAATGGGGCTGCGGCTTCATCGATTACGACAACGATGGCTGGCCCGACATCCTGCAAGTGGACGGTCATGTTTATCCGAGCATCGACGAGCACAATCTAGGCCAGACGTTCATGGAGCCGCGCGTCGTCTATCGCAATCTCGGGAATGGAAAATTCCAGGAGGTTTCGAAGCAGATGGGACCGGGGATTACTGCGCGGCACTCGAGTCGCGGCTGCGCCTTCGGAGACTACGACAATGATGGCGACATCGACGTTGTCGTGAACAATATGAACGAGGTTCCCTCGCTGCTACGCAACGACGGCGGGAATTACAACAATTGGATCAAGGTCAAGCTGATCGGAACCAAGTGCAACCGGACGGCGATTGGCGCACGCGTGCGGGTTGTGACCGGAAACCATTCGCAATTGGACGAGGTCCATTCCGGGACCAGCGTGCTGTCGCAAAGTGATCTCAGGCTGCACTTCGGGGTCGGCCAAGCGAAGAAGATAGACCGCCTCGAAGTCCAGTGGCCCACAACCCAGAAAGTCGAGACCTTCACCGACCTCGATCCCAATCAGATTCTGGTGATCAAAGAAGGATCGGGGATCACCCAGAAGATCATGCCCAACCTGAAAACGAATGGACGTCACTAAGGATAGCGATCGCTAAGTTAGGAGAAAGCCGGTGTGTGGGTTGCATCGGCAACTCAGCGTCGAAGCAACTCATCGCACTCGATTACGACCGGAGATCTGAGGTCTGCAAAGTAAGTCGATTCATCACGCATCACAGGAGAATTATGCCACGCTCAACCCGTTTACGCTTGGTCGTTCCGGTTTTGATTCTGCTTGGATTCAATGGGCTGCTTCGCGCACAGTGGGCTCCGCTTGTAAACGATTCCAGCGCCGAAGACAGAATCACATGGTGGCGGCAGGCTCGGTTCGGGATGTTCCTGCACTGGAGCGTGTACGCGATTCCCGCGCACGGGGAGTGGGTGATGTGGAAGGAGCAAATCCCCATAGGCGAGTATGCGAAGCTGGCGGACCAATTTCATCCCGAGCACTTTGACCCGAATGCATGGGCGGCACTGGCCAAGGAAGGCGGAATGAAGTATATGGTGCTGACGGCGCGGCATAACGACGGGTTTGCGCTTTTCGACGATCCCGGCAGCAGCTTTACATCAGTCAAGTCGGCGGCGCAGGCCGCTGTCGAGCTCTTCAATGGAAAGGCCCTGGCCCATCCCTTACCGGCTTCGGCGGGAATTGCGAGTGAATCACAAACCGAAATTCAATGCTTTGTCACCGATTCGGTGGAGAAGTTCGAGCGTCTCGGCTCCCGCTTCCTCGGCCGGCCCGTCGGCCGCGTCGAGTTGATCGATCTCGGCGGGTGACGTGGCGCCGTCGCCCCAATACGCAAGTGGGCTTTAGTATGTTCTGGTCTCAGGAAATGCGTTCTGAGACCTCCGGAACCGGAAGGAGGTGCCATGTCGAAGTCTCTTCGTCCCATCGCGCTTGTGGTCGCATCAATCGCCTTGCTCGCAGCCCAGACCGGCGTCGTCTACGCCACCGGTATTGTGGTCAGGAAACCCGTCTTTGGCGAGGCATGCAAGCTCTGTCCTTGTGGAGCGATGGGCCAGGTCGTGAAGAATGCGATGCAGTTCTACGGCTACGACGTGCAGCTCTGCTACAACTGCAACGCAGCCGACTCCACCCGCATCGTCGCCGGCATCAGAGTGCCCCCGCCCTACCACCGCGGCAAACGGGCTGAAAGAACCTCCATATGACGAATGGGGCAACCTCGGCGCAGGATGCAATCCCTCCTCACGTGAAGCTGTCGGTCGTGATGCCCGTTTTCAACGAGGGGGCGACGCTGCGGGCAGCAGTCGAGCGCGTTCTTGCATCGCCGTTGGAAATCGAGCTGATCTGTATCGATGACGGATCGAACGATGGCTCGGCCGGCATCTTGAGAGAGCTCGAAGGCGCGTATCCGCAGATGCGCATTCTTCTGCAGCCGCGCAACATGGGCAAGGGCGCGGCGCTGCGCCGGGGCATCGCCACGGCAACCGGCGATTTCGTCATCATCCAGGACGCGGACTTGGAATACGATCCGGCAAACTACCATAGGCTCCTTGAGCCTCTTCTTGCCGGCAAAGCCGATGTTGTTTACGGCTCCCGCTTCATCGGCGGCGCTCCACACCGCGTACTCTACTTCTGGCACTCGGTTGGCAACTGGCTGCTGACCTTCGTCTCCAATTGCCTCACGAATATCAACCTCACGGATATGGAAACGTGCTACAAGGCGTTTCGCCGCGAGGTCATTCAGTCGATTCCGATTGAAGAGAACCGGTTCGGTTTCGAGCCGGAGATCACGGTCAAGGTCGCACGCCGCAAGCTGAGGATCTACGAGGTGGGAATCAGCTACTGGGGCCGCACCTACGAAGAAGGCAAAAAAATCGGCTGGAGAGATGGCTTTCGTGCGCTGTATTGCCTGATCAAATATTCGCTGAAGGCGTCGTAAGCAAAGCTGGCTCGGTCGCAGCCGGCATCGCCTGTCGTGCCGATCCAGTCTCCGGCCTCATTTGCCCGCATGCGCCTGCGCCGAATGCAGCGCCTTCAACCGTTCGTTCACGACACTCGCCAGATCGGGCCGGCTCCTAAGCACCGCCTGGTACTCCGCGGCCGCTTCCTGAGCGTGCCCGGGGATCTGCGACAAAAGATTCCCCAGATTGAAGTGCGCCTCGGCATAATTCGGCCGGATTTTGAGCGCCGCCCTGTATTCCGCGATCGCCTCTGCCATCTGGCCCGGCATCTGCGACAGAGCGCTTCCCAGGTAATTGTGCGCCTCCACGAAATCCGGCCTCTCTTGGAGCGCCGCCCGGTACTCCGCGATCGCGTCCTGCAGCCTTCCCGGCGTCTGCAACAGCGCATTCCCCAGGTTCACGTGCGCCTCGGCATAATCCGGCTTGATCTTGAGCGCCGCCTGGTACTCCGCGATCGCATCGTGCCTCCGCCCAGGCGTCGCGGCCAGCAGAATTCCAAGGTTGTTGTGCGCCTCAGCATAATCCGGCTGGATCTTGAGCGCCGCCTCGAACTCGCCGAACGCCTCCGGCATCCGCCCAGGCGTCGCGGCCAGCAGAATTCCAAGGTTGTTGTGCGCCTCGGCATAATCCGGTTTGGCCTTGATCGCCGCCTGGTACTCGGCGATCGCGTCCGGCATCCGTCCGGGCGTCGCGGCCAGCAGAATTCCAAGGTTGTTGTGCGCCTCGGCATAATCCGGTTTGGCCTTGATCGCCGCCTGGTACTCGGCGATCGCGTCCGGCATCCGTCCGGGCATCCGCGACAAAACGGCTCCCAGGTTGAAATGCGCCTCCGGGTAGTCCGGCTGGATTTCGATCGCCGCCTGGTACTCCGCAATCACATCCTGCTCCCGCCCCGGAATCCTCGACAGCAAATTCCCCAGATTGTTGTGCGCCTCCGCGTAACTCGGTTGGATCTCGAGCGCCTGCTGATACTCCGCGATCGCATCATCGAGCCGCCCCGAAGTGAGCGAAAACGCAAACCCCAGGCCGTTGTGTGCCTCCGCAAGATCGGGCCGGAGCTTGAGCGCCGCCTCGAACTCGCCGATCGCTTCCGGCAGCCGTCCGGGTTCCTCGGTCAGCACGGTTCCCAGGTTGTAGTGCGCGATGTAGCTCGCCGGATTCTGCTCGATCGATCTGCGGTAAAGCGTCTCGATGTCGCGATACATCCGGCTCTGCTGCCAGGTCAGTCCGCCAAGAATCAAGATCAGCAGCGCGGCGCCAGCGGCGGCAACAGCCTTCCCCATGCCAAGCCGCTCGCTTGCCTTTGCCAGCAAGACAACGCCGGGAACCAGAATTCCCAGGCTCGCCAGATATTGAAAATGGTTTGCCACATAGGAATAGCGGAAAGGATAGACATTCAGAAAACCGAGCACCGGGAATAGCGTTCCCGTAAAGATGAGCAGGCTTGCCAACGGCCCGCGGTTGCGGCACGCAACCAACCACAGCCCTGCAACCAGCGCCAGAACTCCTACCGGAAACAGCCACTGCCACCAGACCGACGCATCGACATTCCAGTGCGGATAGAAAAACGCCAGTTTCGTCGGCCACAGCAATTTGCCCGCGTAAAAAAAGATCACCCGGCCGGCAATCAGAACACGCTGCAACGGAGTCAGCACAAAGTCCGCGCCGCTCGCACCGATATATTTCCTCTCCACCCACGAGGTGAAAAGTCCGGCGCACATCCCGATCGCAAACCACGGGACCAGCGGCCGCACATCGCGCTTCCAATCGAGCCTTCCGCGCCGCCACCAAAAGATCACGAGAATAACCGCGGGCAGGACTGCGGTTACGGTTTTGCTCATCAGCGCCAGCACGAACAGTCCCGTTGCCAGCCAGTATTTTTGCCTCTGGCGGCTCCGGTCGAAGTGCAGATACACAAGCAGTGCGGCCAGGCAGAACACTCCCGAGAGCGTGCTCTTCTGCTCTGCGATCCACGCGACTGATTCCACCTGCACCGGGTGCAGCGCAAACACAAATCCCGCAAGCCACGCGCCCTTGAGCGACAGCAATCTCGCGGTCAGCACAACCAGGCACGCCGACAGAGCGTGGAGAACGATGTTGACCAGGTGATAACCCAGAACCGCATTCCCCCAGATCCGGTGTTCGAGCCAGAACGCGCTGTGCAGCAGTGGGTAGTACTGCTGGGTCGCTCCCAGTTCGAACCAGATTCGCCATAAACCATGGAACGACTGCAGATCAGGCCGGGTCAGGTGATGGTTATCGTCCCACACCGGGCTCCCATGCAGAGCAGGCAGATAGGCGAGCAAGGTCGCGCAGAAGATCGCCGCCCACAAGGCAATGTCGCTGCGCCGGATCGCCGGGAATTTAGACTCCGGCTGCTTCGCGGGCCCTTTGAGGACGCCTTGGCATGCCGCAATCCGGCTCTTTCTTTCTGTCTTGAGAGCCCTCGTGGTCCGCCTCTCGGTCATGGAATATTCCTAATCCGGAATTTCTATTTTGCTTTCACAGCGACGACAGTATACCGTCAGTTGCCACTGCTGCGATCCTTTTCTGTATTCGTTCCAGAGCCAAAGAACCGGACGCGCGAGGCAGGGCCTTTGCCAGAACCAAAAAGCCACGACTTGCCTGATTTCGAATCCATTTCTCTGACACTTCGCTCCTCTGTTGCTGCGCCGGGCTACTTAGTATTTGGACAGATTCTTACTTCGTCAACAGGTCTTCTTTGGTCAGAAAATCGTTAAGCGCCGATTCTATGTTGCCGTTCTTGAGGGCGTCGGGCCAGTCTGCGTTCCACATCAAGTATCCGCCGGGCAGGGTCAAGTGATTTGTGCCCGCGGCTGCGGCGCTGATGGCCGTCACCATCCAGGCGTTGCTCTCGAAAAAATAAAGAGGAGCGCTCTCGCTCCCCGGATGCGGGCTGCGAATGTCGGACACGTGCTGCATGGCGTGCAGAAGCGCGAAGGTGAGCGCTAGGTCGGGGAGCCGGTCGCGGTTGAAGGTGCAGATATAGAGCACGCCATCCGGTGAATCTGCCGTGCCCTGCGCGACGGCTGCGGCCTCATCTATGGTTCCGTAGCCGATGGTGACGCCGTTCTGCTCCTTGCCTTTGGGCAGCAGCGCCACGTCAGCCTTGATCTGGTCGGCGGTGGGGCTCGGCACCAGGGCAGCGACCAGCTTCTGCGAGGTCGCGATCGGGTCAACGAAACGCTGTGCCTGGTCCGATCCCTCAGAGATCCCCTTATCGGCAGCCATGGCCCGCCACATATCGCTTTCGCCCGTGCTATTGGGCTGCGCCTTCTTAATGGCTGCGTCGGAGGCTGAGTAGTCGATCTCCTTGGGCGTCACGTCCGTGACCGATTCCAGAACCAGGCGCGCCGGATAGGCATTGAGATTGCCGAAACCATCCAGGCCTACGATTTTGCCGCTGCCATCGCGCTGCACCTCGGCAGTGGCGACCGCATCCAGACGACCCACCAGCGTAGCCTGCACCTGGTAACGCGGGCAGCCCAGGCACAAGCCGCCGCTCTGGTCGTGGTGCTGTGCGAGTAGCGAATCGAACTGCTTGAATGCCTTGTCGCGGGTGAGCGAGACGGCGGGGCGCGTCTCGGGCGCCACTTTGCCGGCAAAATTATGAGCCGGCTCCAGTTCAACCATCGCAATGGGGCCGGACTTGGCCTTGGCGCCCGGCGGATAGGCCAGCCAGATTCCGTTGACGTCTTTGCCGCAGTCGCCGTCGTTGACTACGAACTGATCGAAGCCCGCGACCACCGTGCCCTTGATGCGCACCGTCTTGCCGTCGAAGCTGGCAGGGTTCTTGAGCACGGCGCACACCGTGGTGTCGACTGCCTGCGCATAGAGCCCGCACGTGGCCACGCAAGCGAACAGTATCAATCCAAAAAGCCCTCGCATAATCCCCATGGAGCCGCCCTTCCCCGTGGTGACGGTTCTGTTTTCGATCAAAAGCACACGTATTGAGCCGCCGAAGCGGGCGCGGAAGTGCCGCGCCAATTGTACTCCCCCGCGCCTCCGCCTTCGGTTCCGGTAGTGCAAGGATCGTGATTCTCTGGTATAAACCAATTTTGACGAGCTTATCCCCTTTGATGGTTCTGGTTAAATCAGAAAACGGAGTTATATCCGAGTGATCAAGGCTGTTAGTTCTAATTCACGGTAAGCGTGATTGACGCAGTCTGCTGAATGGATCCCGACGTAGCGGTCACCGTCACCAGGGAGGTAACCCGGTTAACGCCGCCGCGGTTACTACCACCGCTGCCATTCGCCGCACCGCCGCCTCCGCATGCTGCGATCCCCGCCAGCATGCCAAGAGCGATGATCAGGTAAAGTGAACCGCGCAAGCTCCGACGCCGGGCAAAGGCGAAGAGAACGTCCGTCAGCGCCAGAGCGGCGCCTGGGAAGAGTGAATCGCGATTCCGCTTTGATGCGGGCAACGCACTTGCGCTCGACGCGCTAACGCTGATGATGAGTTGGGTTGTGGCTGCGTTGCCTCCCGATGGCGTCACCGTCGTCGGGCTGAACGAGCAGGTCGCGCCGCTCGGCAGCCCGGAGCAGGTGAAGCTCACCAATGAATTGAAGCCGTTCTGCGGCGTCACCGTTAGGCTCACCGACACCTGACTGCCCGGGTCCAGGAATAGCATGCTCGAGGACAGGCCAAGATTGAAGTTTGGCGGCGGCAGGTTGATCGTATAGATCCACGTACCGGCGGAAGCGGTTGATCCGATCGGCACCGTGATCAAAGTGGAGCTCGAACAACCTTGGACAACGGCCGCAGTGATTCCAGTCCCGAGTTCCTAGAACAGACTTGGAGAAGATTACCCTTGCGCACCTGAGGTGCTGTGGCCCAATTCTCGTGCGTCAGCCCGAGACTTCGCACAAGCACAACAATTACACTTCTCGCACGACCGGAACAGAAGGCCGAGGTTCGACCTCCTTGGTGGTGATCACCAACTTGGCCGGCATCAACTCCGGGCCTTCCCAGCCATCCTTCACCGCCTCGACATGAATCTCGCCAGGGCGCTTTATGCTTTGGATGATCACTTGAGCCAGGCCGTTGAAGAGCGACCGTTTCGGCTCCTTATCGCTCTCCTGGCAGTTGGGATCGCCATTCCCCACCCCGAGGAACCTTCCCACGCCCGAGATCTTGAATGCGATCCTGCTGTTTGCAGTCGGAACTGGCCTGCCAGCTGCGTCGAGAGCCTCCACCCGCACAATCGCCACGTCCTCGCCGTCCGCGTTGATCTCGCTTCGATCCGCTGTTAACCGGATCGAAGTCGTCGGCCCGGTCGTCTCCCGCTTCTCCGTCAAAACGATCTTGCCGTCCTTCAAACCGTGCGCCTCAATCGTGCCCGGCTCGTACCTCACCTTCCATTCCACGTGTCCAAGGCTTGGAATCTTCTGGCGGCCAACACTCTTGCCGTTCACTAGCAGTTCCACTTCGTTCAGGTTGCAGTAAACCCAGACTGGAATCTCATCGCCTTCCCTGCCGTGCCAGTTCCAGTGCGGGAACAGATGCAGCGAGGGCTCCTTGCGCCACCACGCTTTGTAGTAGTAGAAGTAGTCCTTTGGGAAACCGCACATGTCCGCAATGCCGAACTGTGAGTTGATCGATGGCCACCCATAGGGGGTTGGCTCACCGCGATAGTCGAACCCGGTCCAGGCGAACCCGCCCGCCTCCCAATCGTGCGTGCCGTAGAATGTCCACCATTCTTCAGGTGTCTCGCCCCAAGGCACCACGCCGTTATAACAGTTCACCGTGTTGCGCAGCCGGTCGGTTGTGTACTCGCCGCGCGTGCTGATTGCGCTCGACGTCTCCGATCCGAAAATCGGCCGCTTGGGATACTTGCTGTGAAACGGCTCGGGATACTTTCTGCTGTTGTAGTTAAAACCAATGATGTCGAGGGGCACGGAGAGGCCTTTTTCGTTGTCCCCGTTTACGGGAGCGGAGACGACGCGCGTCGGATCGAGCCTGTGGCAGAGGTTTACCATGTCGGTCGCAATCCGCACGCCCTGCTCTGCCATTGCATCTTGCAGCAGCCATTCTTCGTTTCCGATGGACCAGATGATAATGGAGGGTGAGTTGCGATAGCGCTTCACCATCAGTTCGAGTTGACGCATGCCCTCGAAATTCGAACTCATTTGACGGGTCTCGCACATCATCATCACGCCCATGCGGTCGCAGGCATCCACCCATTCGGGCGTAGGCGCATTGTGCGCGGTGCGGACAGCGTTGCAGCCCATCTCGCGCAGAACGGCAAGTCGGAAACATTGCAGCCTGTCAGGCAGGGCCGCGCCCACGCCGGCGTGATCCTGGTGATTGCAGGTACCTTGGATCTTGAGCGTTTTTCCGTTGAGCAAGAATCCCTTTTCTGCATCGATGACGGCTGTCCGCACTCCAAACGTCACGCGTTCAGCATCGCGCACGTTGCCCTCGGCCTCGACGGTCACGATGGCCGCGTACAGATTCGGCTCATCGACTGACCACAGCGCGGGGTCCGCAATCCTCGCGGTAGCGGTGTAGGTCGAAGATCCATCGACGGGGATGGACTGCGCGGGCGATTCGGCGATGGCAACCGTAGCGCCGCTGGCATCGACGATCTTCCAGCTCACTTTGGCGCTCACGGCTTGCACGCTCTCGTTCTGCACTACCGTGGAGAGAGCTAACTCGGCCGAATTTCCGCTTACTGTCGAGCGGATTATGCTGTCCCACTTGCCCAAATGGACCGCGTCGCTCTTGGTGAGCCACACGTGCCGGTAGATTCCTGCACCCTCGTAAAACCAGCCATCGCCAAAGCTGGCATCGACGCGGAGGACGATATAGTTCTTCGCGCCGTAGGAGAGGAAGTCCGTGAGCTCGAACCGGAAGGGAGCGTAGCTATTGTCGTTTCGGCCGATGAAACAGCCGTTGACGAAGACGAGCACATCGCGAAAACAGCCGTCGAACTCAGCCCAAATGCGGCGGCCCACGTCGCTTGCGGAAATCTCGAATTCCCGGCGGTACCAACCTACGCTGGTTTCAGGATAGCGGCGGCCCAGCGGTTTGTACCCGTGCGAGCGCAGCGGACTGTCTCCGTTCCCTGAATCGTCATGCATGAACGGGAGTTCCACTGCCCAGTCGTGAGGAAGATCGAGTGTCCGCCAACTGGAATCGTCGAAACCGGCCTTTGCAACTTTGAATTCACCGGTCTTGGAAAAGTCGCTTTGGCCAAAACCGAATCCCAGATCTTTTGACGGATCTGCGCCATTCCCGAATGTAAACTTCCAGCCGAAGTCGAAGAGCAGTTGTTCTCTCGGCGCAACGGCTGGAACAGCCACCGCCGAGCCTTCCAGCGCATCGCCTCCTAGCAGAGCGGCGGTCCGGGCCCAGGCGGAGCGGGCGACGATGGAAGAAGTCGAGAGTGCGAGTCCTGAAGCAAGCAGTTCACGGCGAGAGATGCGCGGCATAAAAGTCTCCAATGATTAAAGGTTAAGTCTGTGCGATGAGAATCGCGCAGATTGAACACGAGAGCTGGATGTGCGACCTTCGACCCCGTTCAGCTCCAAATTGCATGACGCACTGCCGATTATTCCGCTAAGCGTCGATTGAAACCCAGTCCGGCTGCGCAGGATTCGATGGTTGCGGCGGCAAACTGAACTCCTTTTCAAGAACTGAAGCCCTGTCCGTACCTCCAGGCACCAAATCTTACCTTCGATCGAATTCCACGAGCCATGATCGGCAATCGCGTTGTGCGCTTTCAATCTCGTCAGCATAAGGATTCCACCGTTTCATGCGGCGCCTCAGTCTGTCTTCAATCGGCCAAATCAGGGTTGGCGAATGGTCAGCGCGGAGCCGGTATATTCAATGACACGATCCGGCGACGATTCCACCGCTTCTCCGATCCCATGGCTCTTTCGTACCCAGACGATGTGGAACGTAATCGAGCTTGGCATGCCAGCGTAGCTACCGACACGGGCGCCAATAAACAGGGTCTTGTCCGCTTGGGACCACGTAATCGGGATGAGTGAATGTTCGCTTTTCTCGTAGTCGTAGTTGTCCCCTTCATCTCCATAAAGTTGAAATCGCCCATCCGCCCCGGGGTAAATGCGGAGCTCGATTGGATCCTCCGGCTTCTGCTCTGCATACTCGATTTCCGGGCCAAGCGGGAGAATCGATCCTGCGCGGATATAAAGCGGCATTCGATCCAGCGGAGCATCCGCCTGGAACTCCCGACTACCCTGAACGGAAGCCCCCGTCCAGAAGTCGTACCAATCAGGTGAGTCGGGCAAGTAGACTGTGCGTTGTCTCGCCCCCTGTTCTAGGACAGGATTAACAAGGATGGCGGGACCGAACATAAACTCGTCTCCGCTATTCCAGGTCTTCGGGTCGTCGCGCCAATCCATCACGAGGGGTCTTTGGATCGTGTAGTCGTCGTCGTGGACGCGCCACGCAAGCGAATAGATGTAGGGCATCAATCGATAGCGCAGCTTGTCGTAAGTCAATAGAACGGGTTCGACCTTGTCGTAGGTCCACATCTCGTTATGATCCCTGTGGCCGTGGGTTCTGAAGATCGGGCAAAATGTTCCGTACTCAAACCAGCGAGCGTAGAGCTCCTGATAATCAGGATCGTCCAGGATTTTCATGTTGGGAGGCCAGTAGCCGCCAATGTCAGTTGTCCAGAAGGGATAACCGGACAATGCAAAATTCAGTCCTGCCGGAACCTGGTGACTCAGCGCCCAATAGGTAGTGTAGACATCTCCCGACCACACGGCCGCGCCGACGCGTTGTTGGCCGAGAAATGCTGACCGCGTCAGCAGGAAGACGCGCTTGCGATCGGTTGTATCCCTCCAATGCTCCTGCACTCCGAGTGTATGTAAAAAAGGAAACACGTTTGTGTATTCAGCGCCGTTGCCGATCGCGAGACTCTTGTTACGCAAAATCGCATCGCCCATGTGCGGCCAATACTCTTCCGGCTCCGCACTATCGAGCCAAAATGCGTCCCAACCTTCTTCCAGGAGCCTGCCTGGCAAGCGCTTCCAGTACATGTCGCGTGCGATGGGATTACTTGCATCGTAGACGTGCGCGTTCGGAACCAGCAGATTTCTTGCCTCCAGCTCCTTGTACGTTTCGGATGCGGGATCAAGCAAACCCCAGACAGAGATCATGGCGTGTACGTTCTCGTTGTGTAGAGTTTCGAGATCCTTCGCCACGTCATGATAGTTCCCATTGAACTCTGGATCACCCTCCGTCTTCCACCAGAACCAGTCTTGCACCATTGCATCCATTGGGATGTGTTCCTCACGGTACCGGTGCGCGATGTTCTGAATCTCATCGAGCGACACGTAACGGTCTTTCGACTGGAAAAACCCATACGCCCACTTCGGCAACATGGGAACATGGCCGGTCATACTGCGGTACTCGTGGATGACTGTGTCCATCTCCGGACCGTAGATCAGGAAGTAATCGATCGAATTGCCGGCGATGGAACTGAACTTGAGCTCGCCTGGAAAACGATTATCGACGTAGGTCAAAGCGGCCGTGTTCCACATCAGTGCGTATCCCTTATTCGAAACCAGGAGGGGAATGGCTACATCCGTGTTGTTCTGTGCGAGCTCTACGGTGGCGCCTCTGTAGTTGAACATTCCGCTCTGGTGCTGGCCTAGCCCGTAAAAAGCATCGGTCACCGATGGAGAAAAGCGGTCCGTAATCTGGAATGTGTGATCGCCGTTCTGCTCCACAGGCTCATAAGTGCGCGGCACGCTCCCACCCTCATTCAGCAGGACGCCTCCCGCAGCGGTGCGAAACGAAAGATTGCCGCGCTCAAGACTAAAATCCACTTCGAGTTCCGCCGTCTTGACGCTTGCTGATCTTGCATCCTCTGCAAACACGAATGGAGCACCAGGGCACGATTGACTTGCATCTAGCATCCACGGGTGCTGCTCAGGTGCCGTAGTTTCAGCATTCGGCTTCGCCACGACGTGAATCACCGCATCGGTGCATACAGTAATCTCGATGACTTCATTGCCAACGGTGGCATGGATGCCATGCGCCGTTTGCTGAGCCGCAACCGACGGCAACTGAGGCATATTTTGGCCTGGCATCTGTGACCAGCCGCTCTGCGCCCCTGAGAACAAGATGAAAATCAACAGAAGTCGAGACCTAACATCTGGCAGAATACGCAACAGATTATCTACAGCGAACCGAAACATATTTGATTTCACCTTTCTCCTCGCTCTCTTGTCCTTCCTCTTTCAGTTGCGGCACCATTCTCCACATGGGATGCCCGGTAAGTCATCATCCGGCCGATGGTTGTTGTTGAGCTTTCGTGTTCCATAGACAGGGCAACAAAAATCCTGAACAACAGTCGTGAGGCAAACGCTTTGAAGCCGTACCAGTTTTCTTTCTCGCCTGGACTACGTCAGAAGCAAGCAGCCCATCCTGGTCCGGGGAAAATCGACAACCAGTTGATGCTCCTCCTGTGCTACGGTGATCCCAAGCTCTGTGGGAAACAGGATTCGTGGCTGCTTCGAAACCATCGGGAATGTCACACGAGAGGGTCCGTCCAGCCGCCACACCGCAATCCAGGTCAATTCGGGAGCCCGCATTCCCAGAGAAACCGGAGAGTTCGAATTCGTCACATCCGGCATGCCCAGCGGGTAGAAAGGCACAGCCTTAGGGACGTGCCCGCGCACTATGTTTTTATACAGCTCAATTCCCGTGCGAACCTGCCGGAATGCGTCACTCGATAGCTCGTCTAATCTTCCGCTTTGATGGATTCGGCACACCATCCCGGTCACCATGTTGAAACTGACACTGTCCAAATCGCCGTGCTCAATTGGGTAAGACCAAATAGCCGCCTGTTCCGGCAAGATACCGGCTGAGGCCCCAGTCAGAATCGCTGGCATCCTGAGGTAGTCCTCCTGATCGATGACGGACTGAATTTGAAAACGGGAAAGCTGGGCATAATTCATCCGCCCTCCGCCGCTCCCGCAATTCTCCAAAATCAGGTCGGGATATCGTTCCAGAATTCGATCGATCCATGCCAGATAGGCTCGATCATGCTCCAATAATCCCTGCCCGGCACTGTCCGCGTGAAGGTCAGTTCCCAGGAGCGAGTCCGTGTTGTAATCCATCTTGATGTAGCCCACGCCGTAGTCACGCACGACTCGCTCAATAACCTGATCGAGGTAGGATCGAACATCCGGGTTCCGAAAATCGAGAAGGTACCGCGAGTTCTTCAAAGCCCTTTTGCCGTGTCGCATGAAAAACCAGTCGTCGGGCTTCGATGCCAAGGTTGAGCGAGCCCCCGCCACCTCAAGTTCCAGCCAGAGTCCCGGCGTCATCCCGGAATCCCTGATTTTATCGAGCACATATTTGAGCCCATGCGGCCAGCGCGCTTGAGAAGGCTCCCAGGCGCCAGTGGTCTGGCTCCAATCCTCATTGAGCTTGGCGTACCAGCCTGCATCGATCACGTAGTACTCGCAGCCCGCTGAGGCTGCCGCGTCGATCATCGGCAGTTCTTTGGCTTCAGTAGGATCGCCCCAAAGGCAATTCATGTAGTCGTTAAAGATGACCGGGCACCGATCGCCGTCCTTGCGAGAGCGCCTGCAGGCAAGCCTGCGATAAAGCGTGAGGGCATCCACCGCATCCGTGAAGTCCCCCTTAGCGCATCCAATGGCAACTGGTACGGTTTCATAGCTCTGCCCAGGTTGCAGGTTCTTCCAGGCATCTGCAAGCAAGTCGTCGGGACCACTAAGATAGGCATATACATCTTTGGCATCATTTGCGCGTGCCGGCACATTCGAGATTTCCCAATACCAAGACCCGCCGTGTTCGATCTGCCAGAACCAGACCAGTCCGAGATGCGTGTTTTCCACGATGGCCATCGGCAAATACTTCTCCGTCGACCAGGATCCAACGCTGCTTGCCGACGCTTCAGACCAACTCGTCCGCTCATTCTCAACAAAGCCCAGTTCCGACGGTCTGAACATATGCCACTGCCCTTCGGCCATCCAACTGTTCACTGCCAGATGGATTCTTAGCTCGCTATCGAAATGCTGAGGATCCGCAAGCCCATGCAGCATCGCCGAACTCAAAAAGTCAATGCCGACGGGAGCCTTCCCGTCGTTGGTAATCTTCGTTTGGCGCCGAACCATGGGCGCATTCGTAAATGCCTCGTAGACCGACTCAACACGGAGAGAGAGCACAGAGTCTCTGTGTGAGAGAGTCAAACGCTGACCGTTCGGTGTGGGCTCCTCCCGTTTGCCGGCGAATTGCAAACGGATACCCGGCATTCCCACGGCTGATTTCACGCCCGGGTCTGGCCAACTCTCCCCGGTACATTGGAGCGCCACCTCAACTCCGTTGGAATCGCTCGCGTCCGGCCCAAGGGGAATGCCCATCGGCACACAACGTCCTTGGCGCAGCCGGCCAGCCGACAGCGTAAACGAAAACTTCAGGAACTCCGTTGACCAGTCAAATGGACTGTATTGAGCAAAGTCGGCGGCCTCAGCAATACTGCTAATGCCGGGCAGAAATGAGCCCAGCATGACCCCGCTGGCGTGCAAAAACTTGCGACGGTCCATAATGCCATTCTCAAATCTGATTGGATGGACAATTGTCTTCTTGACTCACACAGCATGCCCGAAAGAAATCGCTAACTTTATCGTGCAGCGTATAATCGACATGGCCAAGATGTCAAGAACACAGAAAACTAGACTTGCCGAGCCCCCCGATGTTCTGCTGGACGCGCGGCGCCAGCGGACGTGTGTGCCGGTGCTCGATTTTGTCGTCGGCGGCGTAGAGTTCGTCACCATGGCGGGGCCGTGCGCGGTGGAAACCGAGTCGCAGCTCATGGCCACAGCCCGTCATGTGCGCCGCGCGGGAGCGCGTGTTCTGCGTGGCGGCGCTTTCAAGCCGCGTAGTTCTCCTTATGCGTTTCAAGGCCTGGGCCTCGAAGGCCTGAAGCTGCTCGCCGCGGCGCGCGACGAAACCGGACTGGCTGTTGTGACTGAGGTGATGTCGGAATGCGACGTCCCGCTGGTCGCCGAGTATGCCGACATCTTGCAGATCGGCTCGCGCAGCATGGAGAACTACACGCTGCTGGAAGCGACGGCGCAATCCGGCAAGCCGATCCTCCTGAAGCGCGGCATGGTGGCCACCGTCGCTGACCTTCTGCGCTCGGCGCAGGTAATTCTGAACAACGGCAACCCCAACGTCATCCTCTGCGAACGCGGCATCCGCACCTTTGAGACAGCAATGCGCAACACCTTCGATGCCGCCGGCATTGCGTTCCTCAAGCAGGTCACGCACCTTCCGGTGATCGCCGATCCCAGCCACGCAGCAGGGCGCCACGATCTGGTACCGGCGCTGGCGCGCATCGGCGTCGCCGCCGGCGCTGACGGCCTGCTCGTCGAGGTGCACCCGAATCCCGACCAGGCATGGAGCGATGGCGAGCAGTCGCTGGACTTCGCGGAATTCGACGCCATGATGACCGCGCTTCAGCCCTGGATCGAACTGCGCGCAATGGCGTCGGGCGAAGAGCGGCTGGAACAGCGTGAATTTGCTTTGAAACGCACTGGCGATGGCGCGATTTAAATGCAGCAGACCGTTACTTAACCCGCAAATATTACACACTCGCCAATCCCGCAAAATTGGCAGCAGTTAACGATTCAGGTATCATATACTTTGATATAAGAAGCTATGCCGACGACCATGAAAGACATCGCGCGTGACCTCGGCGTGTCCGTGGTGACAGTTTCGAAGGTGCTCCGGAACCACGAGGACATAAGCGAAGCGACCCGAAAGCGAGTTTTAGACCGTGTCAAAGAACTTGATTACACCCCGAATTTAGCTGCACGTGGCTTGGTCACCGGAAAAACTTATCTGGTGGGTCTGGTGGTGCCCGACCTTTTGCACCCGTTCTTTGCCCAGGTAGCAAAATCACTCTCAAAGGCGCTTCTGAAGAAGGGTTACTGCCTCACAATTTCGACCTCGGAAGAGGATGCCGAGCTGGAAAAGAATGAGATCAACCGGCTCTTGGGCCGCCGGTTGGATGCTCTCGTCATCGCATCCTCATCCACCAACCCATCTGTACTCGAGCGTATCCAAAGGCAAGGGCTGCCATTCGTTTTAATAGACCGCAATTTCCCGGAGCTGCATGCAAACTACGTTGGTGCGGACGACGAGGCGATCGGGTTCTTGGCCACAGAACATCTGATTGAAGTAGGGTGCAAGAGAATCGCTCACGTACGTGGGCCGAACAATAGCCCAGGCGCCGGGCGCTTGAACGGGTATCAAAATGCCTTGGCCAAACACAACCTGAAGTCCCTTTCAGGTTATGTGTCCATGCCCCGGTTGGTGGACGTGCAAAGCAGGGAAAGCGGGGCTGACATGATGCGGCAGCTGCTGGCCCTGAATCCTCGTCCTGATGGAGTATTTTGCTATAACGATCCCATGGCAATTGGAGCGATTCATGCCGTTCTCGATGCAGGCTTAAGGGTGCCGGGGGACATCGCTGTCATAGGATCTGGGAATCTCCATTACGATACTGAACTCCGCATTCCTTTATCGAGCATCGACCAACAGACCGACATGATCGGCGAGCGAGCTGGGCGTTTGACCTTGTCGTTACTGGAATCAAAGACTCATCCGCGCAATAGGACCATCATCATTCAGCCTCAACTTGTGGTTCGGGCTTCGACCGAAAGGAAACAGAGATCGAACAGGTAGCCGCGCCATTGAATGCGACGCCAGGTACGAGCAGGCATACATGAATCTCGGGCTCCTGCTGGCCATTGCCAAAGTGCCTGAGCTGCCTTCAACGCATAGTGCCCCGGCCGGGGCATTCAGCGAAACCGGAATCGGCAGGCCGTTCTTTGGGCCAGTGCAGGGGCCCGCAATATCGTCGGGCTGGATGAGGTATCCGCCGCTGGAACTCCAAGCGAAACTGGAGTCATTCTTTTTAGCGTACCGGATGCAGCGAAGCGGCAGAGCGGGGTTTTTCTTGCTGGCGATGTGATCCTGGGTATCGATAGCAAGCCGATCAGGGGCATCCAGGACCTGATGCGGAATTCAGGGCAAATCCCTCCCGTTGAAAGCGAGAGCGTGACGATCACCCGCTTTCAGCAAGACTCCATGATGGAAATTCAATTGAAATGACTTCTGGAGATGGCGCCGCATGCTGAAATCAGGAATCCTTAACCCGAAAATTAACTCGATGCTTAGCCATGTCCGGCATACGAATACGCTGGTCATTGCAGATCGTGGGTTTCCCTTTTGGAAGGAAGTCGAGACGGTAGATATCTCCTTGGTCGATGACCTGCCTCGAGTCCTCGATGTATTGGTAGCCATTCGCAGCAACTTCAGTGTGGCCCGAGCTTTCATGGCTGAGGAGTTTAACGAGGTAAATAGCCCCGAAACGATCCTGCAATTCAAGCACGCCTTAGATGGCGTTGCACTCGAATTCGAGCCTCACATCAACCTCAAGAAACGAGTGCCGCATGCCATCGGGATCATTCGGACCGGAGACTCGATTCAGTATGCGAACCTTGTGCTGGAGTCCGGCTAGGCTTCTCCCTGAATACTCTTACGAGCGTTTACAGTAACGCTGCCTTTACCATATACTTTTCATCGCAGAGGGTTGGATAACGCAATTCGATCTCGTACAGACTCAGAGTCAGGTTTGCAAACTGTCCTCGCCGGCGTTGGCGACAAGCCCCTGCCCGCCAGCTGCCAGGCAAGGCCCCTTCATGCCGCCAACCAGTACCGAATCGGCCGAAAAGAGAAGAAGGCAGGTTGACACTCACTCTTGGCGAGAGTATCCTTCCTTGAAGTTAGCGATAACTCTAATCTCGCTCAAGGCGGATTGGGCATGCTAGAACCCATCGCAGCCGCTCCCGTCGATCCGGCGATCATCCCGCAACGCACTCTCTATACCGGGGCGAGGATGCCGGCCATCGGCTTGGGCACCTTCGGCTCCGATCACGTCTCTGCGGTCGAGATCGCCCAGGCGGTAAAGGGCGCGGCCGCAGTGGGTTACCGGCATTTCGATTGCGCTTCAGTCTACGGCAATGAAGCCGAAATCGGCACCTCTTTCGAGGAGATTCTGAGCGGCGGAATCAAGCGCGGGGACCTTTGGATCACCTCGAAGCTATGGAACGACAAGCACGGCGAGGACCAGGTGATCGCTTCGTGCCGCCAATCGCTCGCCGATCTCCGCCTCGACTATTTGGATCTCTACCTGGTGCACTGGCCGTTCCCGAATTTTCACCCACCGGGCTGCGATGTGACCTCGCGCAGCCCTCACGCCAAGCCCCATATCCACGAGAGCTACATGAAGACCTGGCGCAAGATGGAAGAGCTGGTGGACATGGGACTGGTGCGGCACATCGGGACCTCCAACATGACCATTCCCAAACTGAAGCTCGTCCTGCGCGACGCGCGCATCAAGCCGGCGGCAAATGAAATGGAGTTGCACCCGCATTTCCAGCAGCCCGAGCTGTTCCGCTTTGTGCTGGATAACGGCTTGCAGCCCATCGGCTATTGCCCCATCGGCTCGCCGGGTCGGCCCGAGCGCGACCGCACGCCCGAGGACACCGCGCCCACGGAAGATCCCGTAATCGCGGGCATCGCCCAGCGGCACGGGATTCATCCTGCCGTGGTCTGCATCAAGTGGGCGGTGCAGCGCGGGCAAACACCGATTCCCTTCTCTGTGTATCACTATCGCGCGAATCTCGAAGGCGTCATTGGCGATCCGCTGACGGGCGAGGAGATGCGTGCGATCGCGGGAATTGATCGTAACTGCCGGTTGATCAAAGGTCAAGTCTTCTTGTGGAAAGACGGCCAGACTTGGGAAGATCTCTGGGACCTCAATGGAGAGATCACGCCGCCGTAGAACTATGTGGGGCACGTCGAGCAGCGCTTGAAAGTAATGGGGAGCATGCCAAATGAAAGCCACGATGACTGGCGCATTTCTGCCAGGCAACTCGACCGTTGAGCTGCGCACGGTGCCCGTGCCGGAGCCGGGTCACGGTGAAGTTCTGCTGCGCGTCAAGGCGTCCACCATCTGCGGTTCCGACATTCGCTGTATCTATCACGAGCATCTCGGCAAGGGCCCTGAAGGCTACCAGGGCGTCATCGCCGGTCACGAGCCCTGCGGCCAGATCGTCTCCATCGGCCCCGGCTGCCGCCGCTTCAGGCAGGGCGATCGCGTCATCGTCTATCACATCTCCGGTTGCGGCGTCTGCAACGACTGCCGGCGCGGCTACATGATCTCCTGCACCAGCGAGAAATACCGCCGTGCCTACGGCTGGCAGCGCGACGGCGGCATGGCCGAGTACATGGTGGCCGAGGAAAAGGACCTCATCGCTCTGCCCGAAGAACTTTCCTACGGCGATGGCGCGCAGGTTGCGTGCGGATTCGGTACCGTCTACGAGGGCCTGGAAAAGATCGGCATCAACGGCAATCATGCAGTGCTCATCACGGGGCTGGGACCGGTGGGCCTGGCCACTGGCGCGCTGTGCCGCAAGCTCGGTGCGCAGAAGATCATCGGCATTGACGTGGTGCCGGAGCGACTGAAGATTGCAAAAGAACTGAGCCTCTGTGACGAGGTTCTCGCGTCGGCCCCGGATAATGTTGCCAAAGTGAAGCGGCTCACGGGAGGCATGGGTGTGGAACGGGCTGTCGAATGCTCAGCGAACGACGCCGCCCGGGCCACGGCGATTCGCGCTACGCGTAAATGGGGCAAAATTGTTTTCCTCGGCGAAGGCGGGCGCGTCGAATTCAACCCATCGCCCGACATGATTCACGATCAGAAGACGCTCTACGGGTCATGGGTCACGTCCACCTGGCTGATGGAAGAGCTGGTCGAGCGCCTGGTTCGCTGGAATCTGCATCCCGCCGACATCATCACGCACCGTTTTCCTCTCGGCCGCGCCGGCGACGCCTACGCGCTCATGGCCTCAGGCAAATGCGGCAAGGTGGCGGTGTGCGCCGACGAAGAATTGAAATGAATCAGGAACGAGGGCAAAAACCATGACCTTCGCGCCGGGGATGACGGGATCTGACTGGGAACGCCAACTGAAAGCCTTGTTGCCGCTCTACGGACATCGTAACTGGATCGTGGTTGCGGACTCGGCTTATCCGGCGCAATCGAAGCCGGGCATCGAAACCGTCGTCTCGGGCGCCGGCCAGTTGCAGGTTGCACGCAAGGTGCTGGACGCGGTTGACGCAAGCAAGCATGTTCGCGCCAATGTGTATCTAGACGAGGAACTGCAATATGTTCCGGAGGCGGATGCGCCAGGAGTGACGCGCTATCGCACTGAACTCGCAGAGCTGCTCAACACCGCAGTCACAACCACTATGCCTCACGAGCAGATCATTGCCAAACTCGATCATTCGGCTCAGGTTTTCCGTGTGCTCATCATCAAAACGGAACTGACGATTCCGTACACTTCAGTGTTCTTTGAACTCGATTGCGGCTACTGGATGCCTGAAGCGGAACAACGATTACGGCGGGCGATGGCTGCTTCCGCCACAAAGTGAGAGTGACAGTCGCGGCCGGGTGCCGGTGCCTTCGATTTAGCGTAGAGGAAGCATCGGCTCCGCCCTGCGTTTTCGCCGGGGCGGGCGCGCAGCCGGCTTCTTCGGGGCTGGTTTCTCTTTCGCGGGCGTTTTTGGCGGGCATTGCTGCAAGCGTAGAACAGATGTAGCAGTACATTCTGAGGCCATGGCGCCCTGTTGCATCTCTCATTTCAGGAGGAAAAATCACCTTGAGCGTCTCCGTCGGGCCGGTCGGGCAAGGCAACTCGCCCTCGCTGAACAATAACGAAGATATTGAAGCCCCATTGATTCCTGCGGGGCGGCTGTTGCCGTTTCTCGTGGTCACGGTGCTGTTTTTCCTGTGGGCAATCCCCAACAACCTGAACGACATTCTGATCCGGCAATTCATGAAGTCGTTCAACATCAACCGATCGAGCGCGGCGGGAGTGCAAATCTGGTTTTATCTGGGCTACTTTTTGCTGGCCATTCCGGCGGGACAGTTGATGCGGCGCTTCGGCTACAAAGCCGGCATTGTGACCGGGCTTTGTCTGCTGGGCAGCGGATGCCTCTTGTTTTATCCGGCGGCGCAAGAGGAACTTTACGCATTTTTCCTTGTCGCACAATTTGTGATCGCAAGCGGCTTGTCATTTCTTGAGACGGGATCAAACTCGTTCATTGCGCAACTCGGGTCGGCAGGGTCTAGTGAGCGACGGCTGAATCTGTCGCAGGCGTTCAATCCGCTGGGATCGATCACTGCGGGGCTCATCGGCACCGTGTTCATCTTTTCCGGCGTGAAGCTGAGTGACGCGCAGGTGGCTGCGATGCAGGTGGCGGGCACCTATCAGGCATACCTTCATTCCGAGACCCTGCGCGTGGTCAGGCCGTACGAGGTTCTAGGCTGCTTCGCATTTTTCTGGGCCCTGGTTATCCTGCTGACCAAGTTCCCCGATCTGCGGACTGAGGATGTGTCGGAGAGCGCGGCCACAGGCAGTATGCATGTACGACTTTGGCAGCCGCACTTTGTCTTTGCGGTGGTAGCGCAGTTTCTTTACGTAGGCGCGCAGGTGGGCACGTGGAGTTACTTCATTCCCTATGTGGAATCGGCCACGGGCGTGGGCGACAAAGCGGCGGGCTACATGCTGACGGGCACGCTGGCGGCGTTTGCCGTGGGGCGGTTCAGCTCGGCCTGGCTGATGCGGCACTTCCACCCACGACTGATGCTGGTGGTCTATTCCGTGATCAATGTCGCCTTGAGCCTGGTTGCTGTGGTGCATCCAAGTTGGATCGGCGTGGGCTGTTTGCTTACGACGAGTCTCTTCATGTCGATCATGTTCCCGACCATCTTTGCGCTGGGTCTGAAGGGCATGGGCGAGAAGACCAAGACCGCTGGATCGTTCCTGGTTATGGCGATTCTGGGCGGGGCTGCGCTGACGAAATTGATGGGAATGCTTCCGCTGCAATCGGCGTACCTTGTTCCAGTGGCGTGCTACATCGGCGTCGCGCTATATGGATGGCTGCTTGCGGAAGCGAAACCGGGCGAGGCGACGGGGTAGGCGTAGAAAGTGCCAGCAAACCAGCGAGTCAGCAACTTAGCGAGTTAGCGAATACACCCAGGTCCTCTGACAGGAGTGGACTCCCAGTCTCAAAGGAACAGCCGTCGTGAATGGGCGACGGCCACAGCCTCGCAGTTGACCGGTTGTGAGAGGGGACATCCAAGATGACGAGAAGAACTGTCGGGCTCTGGGCGATTTGCGTAAGCGTTTTTCTCCCGGGACAACTGTCTGCGCAGGTTCAGACGAATGTGCCTGCGATAGTTCCGGGCGCAAAGCCCGTTGCCGTGGAGCACATCAAGATTCACGGCAAATCGCTCGAAGGCAATCTCGAGGGAGACGCCGTCGACCGCGACGTCTTTGTCTTCCTGCCGCCCAGTTACAGCAAAGACAAGCATCGCCGCTACCCGGTGGTATATGCCCTGCATGGCTACTCGATTGGGGCTGAGCAGTGGACCCACGAAATTCACGTGCCGCAGACCCTCGAAGGCGCTTTCGCGCAGGGCGGCAAAGAGATGATCGTGGTCCTGCCCGACTCTAAAACCATGCACAACGGCTCCATGTACTCGACTTCGATCACCACTGGAGATTTTGAGAATTTCATCGCCCATGATGTCGTTACCTGGATCGATGCGCACTACCGGACGATCCCACATCGTGAAAGTCGTGGATTGGTGGGCCATTCGATGGGCGGGTACGGCGCGTCGCGCATCGGCATGAAGCACCCCGACGTCTTCGGCAGCCTATACATCATGAGCCCATGCTGCATGTCTGCCCGCCCTGCCGGCCCCGCCAACCCCGAACTGGAGGAGAAGCTCGAGGCAGTGAAGACGGCGGAGGATTCCGCCAAATTGTCGTTCTTTGAGCGCGCTCAGTTGGCCACCGCTGCGGCATGGTCGCCCGATCCGAAAAACCCTCCGCTTTATCTTGACCTGCCGCATAAAGACGGAGTGGTGCAGCCTGACATCCTCGCCAAGTGGGCGGCCAATGCTCCGCTCGCGTTCATCGATCAGTACATTGGAAATCTACGCCAATATCGCGCCATCGCCATCGATGTCGGCGACCAGGACAGCCTGCGCTCTGATACTACAAAGCTGCACGAGGTGCTGGACCGTTACGACATCGCGAACAGCTTCGAGATCTACCAAGGCACGCATACCAGTGCCGTCGCCGATCGCTTCCAGAATCATGTGATGCCGTTCTTCAGCAAGAATCTCTGCTTCCGGGCGGGCTGCCAGTAGACCTCGGTGCAGCCGGTCTCTGTGTCAGTGGGAAACGCTCTTTCCATTTGAGCAGAACCGATTCGCAAAGTTCATGCGAGGTATAACTTTATTCCAGCCTTCCGCGCCCGATGCGATCGCCAGGCCGCCACGAACACTTGAGACCAAGATGGATGTCAGCCATCAGAACTTTTCTAAGGCCAAGGACACAGTTGCCGCGTTGGCCTAGCAGCTACTTGCTGCGTGCTCTGGCCTCTTCTCGCCCCAGAAAGCCTGCTCAGGTCAACGGCATTCGAAGCTGGTTGTGTCTTCTGTGTTGCCTTTTCCTTTGTATTGCGCATGCTTCGGATACGGACAGAGTGGACGGCTCCGACCTGGAAATGCCTTACCGGTAGCGATCACCGACTGCGGCGCAATCCCCTTCTCCACCCAGTTCGACAGAGCGCTCAACAGATCAAACTGATCGAGCGCGGGGCCTCCACCGCAATGACTCATCCCCGGAACGAAATAGAACTGGCTCCAGTTTGAAACTGCTTCGAGCCCACCATTCGCAGCTGTGCCTCGTCAAAACTCCAATCGCGACGGGAATAGCCAGGTCTTAACCGTTAAGAGCCGCAAGAGCAGGTCGGGAAATCCCAGGAGATTCAGGTGGGATCGACTTTTCGCCTTCGACGCGACGCGACTGTGGACAGCTTGGACGCTTTATGGAGCATCGCAGGGAACCGCCAAGCGCACGTCTCCAGCGGAGACTTACAGTTTCGTTGATTGTGAACGGCGGTATGCCCTACGCAGCGAGATGATACCGATGATGCAGGCCACCCAATCGCGGCATGGAAATGACTTCGCAATACGGCCTTGCATTCCCTTCCGCCTTGCGCCCGGCAGGCGTCTGCTTCCGCAGCCCGAGGTGAGTACGGTCCTCGTGATAGTAGTGGACGTAATCGCCCATGAGACGCTTCAGATGGCGCTCGTTGAGCACGATGACATGGTCGAGCAGATCGCGGCGGCAGGTGCCAATCCGGCGGTCGGCCACGCCATTTTGCCACGGGCTCCGAATCGCAGTGCGGACCGGGCTTATGCCCAGATTCTCAACGGTCTCCAGAACCTCACCATGGAACGTGTGCTCGCGATCAAGGATTAGATACCTTGGCGCGGTATCGTATGGAAACGCCTCTCGAAGTTGTTGAGCTACCCACGCGGTCGTCGGATGCCGTGTGACGTTGCAGTGAAGGATGCGCCTTCGGTCATGCGCGATCACGAAGAAGCAATACAGCACGCCGAAGGTAAGCGTCGGCACTGAGAAGAAGTCCATGGCCGCAATTGCTTCCCGATGATTGTTCAAGAATGTCGCCCACCGTTTCGCCGGTTCCGGATCCCTCGAGGCCTTCCGCATCCATCGGAGTACGGTTCGTTCCGAAATTTCGAAACCAAGCATCTTCAACTCGCCATGAATTCGCGGTGCGCCCCAGCTACGATTCTCGGCTACCATCCGGAAGATCAAATCGCGCATTTCACGACTCGTCGGTTTCCTTCCGACGCGGACGTGTTTACGTGAGATCCAATTCCAGTACAGCTTGAAGCCGGTCCGATGCCAACGGATGACCGTCTCTGGCTGGACGATAACAAGCGCCCCCTCCATCCGGACCAGAATCGCCGCAACACAATCCAGAAGATCCGTTCTGATACCGCGAGTCCGATCCGAGAATGCCTTTGCGTCAACGCGGTGAGCTGTTGCCGTAAGGCAAGGTTCTCCAGGAGAAGGTCACGGCGGGAACACAGAAGCCCGGCGGCCAAGGTAACGAAAAGCGTCAACAGAGGCGGCATGGCTCCATTTTCACATCGGAACTCGCCGCCCGGCAAAGGGGATTCAACTGCTTGATTCCGCAGCAGTTCGGAATAATGGCGAGGCACACCTTGGTAGAGAACAGAGCGCGTGAAAATGCATTCTGGTTTCAGATTTGTGTTCCAATTTCGTTCTCATACAGATAGGACACCCATAGCCGCTGCCAGAATCGGAAGGAAATAACCCTCAGGAATATCCTGGACTGACCCCACAAAATGAGACACTTTTATTTGCGACACTTTGCAGGGAAAGGAACTGCAAGTGGCAAAGAAGCGAGTTGGGAAATACCCTCTATCGTTCCGTCAGATGGCCATGGCGCGGATGAAAGACTGTCCGAGCGTGTCAGCGCTGGCCGAAGAGCTCGGCGTGCACCGCACCGTACTGTATCACTGGCAGCGACAGCTTGCGGCCGCGGGTGATTCCAGCGCTAGGACCACATCCCCAGTCCGTGAACTTCGCCAGCAGGTACGCGAGCTGAAGCGCGTTCTGGCTGAGAAGACCCTGGAAGTGGATTTTTTCAAAGGTGCCTTGCAAAAAATCGCGGCTCGGCGCCAGAGCAACAAGGGCTCTGGCGGGACGGCGTCTACGACCAGATCCGGGAAGTAGTGCCGATGCAAGGCGGCCTTAGTATCGAGCGCATGTGCCAGTTGGCAAGGGTGAGCCGGGCAGGATTCTACCGGTTCTTGAAGGAGTGTTTACCACGGGAAGAAGAAACCGAAGTGCGGTCAGCCATACAGCGGATCGCACTTGAGCATAGGCGTCGCTATGGCTACCGGCGGGTGACCGTCGAGCTGAAACGCGGCGGGATGCAAGTGAACCACAAGCGAGTGGCGCGGATCATGCGGGAAGACAACCTGCTGGCCGTCCAGCCGAAGGCGTTTGTGAGCACCACGGATTCCGAACACGCGCTGGAGGTCTATCTGAATCTGGCGCGGCGCATGCACCTCAACGGAATCGATCAGCTCTGGGTGGCCGACATCACCTACATCCGGCTGCAGGCCGAGTTTGTGTATCTTGCGGTGATCCTGGATGGCTATTCGCGCAAGGTCGTGGGGTGGAGACTCGATCTCACTCTTACCTCCCGCCTGGCCGTTGATGCGCTGCAGCAAGCAATCGAGCTGCGACGCCCTCTGGCAGGTCTGGTCCATCACTCTGATCGCGGGGTGCAATACGCCTCGGCTGAATACATCGCGATTCTCAAGCAGCATGGGATGGTTCCGAGTATGAGCCGGCCGGCGAATCCTTACGACAACGCAAGTTGCGAAAGCTTTTTCAAAACGCTGAAGAGGGAGGAAATTTACGCCAACGAGTACGAGGATCTGGAGCGCCTGCATGACCACATCGATGAGTTTATCGAGCGGTACTACAATCAGAAACGCCTGCATTCCGCCCTAGGCTACCGCACGCCCGAGGAGTTCGAATCTCAAACCCAACAGACAAGCCCGGCAGAGTTGCATTCTGCTACACTGCGATTCTTCGCCGGAACACGGCAGAAAGCTTCAACAGCGCTGGTAGGGGAAGGGACTCAAACGCCGTCCCTTCCCCACACCCCTACGCGGCTTGGAGAATCAACGACATGACCTCCACGACCGAAACGCGTATCAACCTGTATGATCCCCGAACTGTCTCAGGTGAAGGGTTCAGAATCGAAAACGCTGCTGGTGTAGCAACAGAAAACTGTCTCAATGAAGGGGTTGACCCCAATCCGGTGTAGTCGAAATTGTAGCGGTCAGAGCCTCCAAGAGCAGCACGGAACCACAGCTTTCAATAGCGAGGCTGCAAACCATTCAATATAAAACAGTTAAAAACACGTGCTTTCAACAGATTTCAATAACTAGCTGAATCTGGTTCGGGACCAGGTTCTCTACCAGGGAGTCCCCCTCATAAGCCCTTTGTATTCAATCCCCGGTGCTCCACCAGTTGTTGATCTCTATTGAGTCTAGAGGATCTGACAGCTACAGAATCGACTACAGTCGCACGTCGAACACCGCTGGACGCGTCAAAATGCTTTGAGAATACAGGGTTTACAGGGATGTCCTGCGGGCCGGGCACCTGGGTTTGCACCAGGGGCTTACCAATGCCAGCTCTGTCTTTCGCCAATCTCCTGGATTACTTCGGAATTGCGAAGAATTCGGGAACGTAACCATTTATGGACACTGGGGCGTTTTTCGGGACTAAACCGATTGGGCCAGGATGTGGCGTGACTGAAGATCAGGTCGATGAGCGCTAAAGACTTCAAACGACAGCTATTTCCCCTTGCTCGTTTGGGCATCGACGGGATGCAATCGAGTCGGCGGCCAACCCGAGCTTACATAGATTTGTGACCGGTCACACTGACAATGGCCGTCTGGTTGGAGCGAAGTATTCATATCGAAGACTGTACGCCCATTCAGTCCGTCAAAGAGTCTGAATATGGCTAAACATTTCCCATGCAAGTGGGTGTCCTCGCGGCGATGCGGTTCGCAATCACTTCGGCTCCCCAGGTCTGCCGGCACGGCGTTCACAACTCATCGCAGTGTCTTTGAGGGTAGGACACCGGTTGTGACTATCCTTGCCCGAAGAACCGAACACTAATTCGATAGGAGAAAAGTCATGCGGCAAAAAGTGTCTTGGGTGGTGATTCTGTCGGCGTTGGCGCTTCTTGCCGGTGCGAATTTGGCGCGCGCGCAAAGCAGCGTCGCGGTGACCTTCACGTCTGTCATCACGGGGCAGACAATCGATGCGCGTTCTTCTCCCGCACAGGTTACCAGCGACGACGAAAGTGCTCTGCAAAGCAAGGGCTACACCGAGATCGGAACGATTAGCGCCTCAATGAAAAGTAAGAAAACGGACGCGGATATAGCTCAACAGCTGCAAGCGGCCATTCTTCAGAAGGCGGCCGAAGCCGGCGGCGACTTCGTTCGTTTCACGAAAACAGCAGAGACCGGAACGACAGGGAAAAACAAGAACATGGTGGTCAGCGAAGGAACGGTCTGGAGGAACGACCCCCAGCTGGCCCAGAATCTAGTCATCTCAGACCTGGCTAACAGGGTGCTGGCAAACGTGATGGCTGAGCACCCCGGCGCCAGTACGGATGAAATTATGGCGGACATATTCAGCACGCCCGCGAAACCGGCTGATTCCACACCGGCATCTCCGTCTGCAGGCACGCAGACATCTCCCAATGCAGGAATACCACTCTCTTCAATGCTGGGCAAGGGAATCGACTCTGCGGAAATCAAGACATCGCTGTCAAGCCTCGGTACTCCACAGATTAACAAGAGTTCTGCCGGCGACTATTACAGCTTCCAAGCAGAGGGAGTTTCTTTAAAATTCGATACACAGAATAAGCTGGATGCCATATTTTACTACTCTGAAGGTGCGGATGGTTTTCAGCAGTACAAGGGTGATTTGCCGCTTGGATTGACCTTTCAGCTTACCCGGAAAGAAATCGAAAGTATCCTTGGCCCGCCAGACAATTCTGGCGGTGGTGCAACCAATATCTGGACATACTACAGCTCGAAGGGCATCGGGATTACATACAATACAACGCAGTCTGATGACCTGGAGGCGCGAATTCACTACATATCCATCAGCGCAGTGCGCTGATACGCAGGGCGTTGGCTCTTGCGTGTTGGTTGAGAGGTGGATGACGCCGGCTGTCGTTGTGTCGGGCGATATCCGCAAGCGGCAAGACGTGGTCGAGTCGCTGCGCCAGCACGGCGGCTACCAATGACCACGCAAATGACGTGAAGCACTCCGATGATCCGCGCGGCGCCCGGTTCAATCGCCGCCCGGCGTGATACTGTTACAAAACGCTGAGTCAGTCATCGGGTTCTGACCGGCAACGGAAAGTAGGCCAGCGCCCCGCGATTTCATGACCGACTCTGGCCCGGAAAATGAGAGACACTGGGGCGTTTGAACTAAGCCGCTGCCTCCACGGCGAGGATGGATCGATGGATTGCACGTCGAAGAAGACGCGATAGCCGAGGCGGCGGAGCTCGTCGCGCAGCGGCGCGACGCGGTCAGAATCCGCGCGGGAGTAGCTGAGGAAAATGTCGTAGCGGGCCATGGACACTCGACCTATTGTCGCAAAATCGGCTCGAGCTGGTGCAAGGCCGTGGTCATGCCGGCGCTGTCGCCGTTCTGGACGGCGGTGAAGAGGGCCATCCAGGAGGCACGGCCCTTCTTAAAGCCGGGCGAAGTCGAAAGGAAGTGCAATGTTCCTGTGAAGACCCAGCCGCTCTGGCTGAAGGACGGGTCGGCCTGTATCCTGGCAAGAAGCCGCTGATCGGCGGCAAGTGCTGCCGCGTTTTCTCCGGCGCCCCATTGGCAGGCGAAGCCGATCACATCTCGTACCGGCATATAGCCCTTTTGCTGAGCGAGCACCTGGTTATCGAGTTTTGCCGCCTGCTGAATGCACTCCTGGAAATTTGCTGCTGTCAGCTCCGCCTCCAGGAGATTCATGCGGTTGTCGGCGCTGGGATTGAAATCCGCCAGTTCCTTGCCGATGTTCAGCGCATCGGCAAACTGAAAAGTCCCATCGTGGTATAGGCCCATGAGGTTCTGCTCGGTAGCGACCCAGCTCTGAGGCAGATCGGCTTTGGTGCGCACTTCGAGCGCACTGCGAAACGCCTGCGCGGACTGATCGAGCAGTGTGATCGCCTTGTCATCATTTACGTGCTCCGCCTCTTCATAGAGCGCAATGCCAAGGTCGTCCTGCGTTTCAGCCCAGTCCCGCGGCGCGTCGGCTTTCGTATAGACCTCAAGTGCACACTCATAAGCCTGTGCCGCCTGATCGAACAGTGTAACCGCCTTCTCCGGGCTGACGAGTTTGCCCTCGGACACAAGCGTCTGGCCCACGCCAATTTGCGTCTTGGCCCAGTCCTGCGGTGCGTCGGCTTTGGTGTAGACCTCAAGCAGACTCCGATCGGTCTGCACCGCCTGATCGAGCAAGGCGATCGCCTTGTCGCCGCTGCTGCGATTGCCCTCCTCAGAGAGTGCCATGGCGAGGTCATTCTGCGTTGACGCCCAGTTGTCGGGATCGTCGGCTTTGGTGTAGACCTCGAGCGCACTTCGGAACGCCTGCACCGCCTGATCGATCAAAGTAATTGCTTTTTCGCCACTAGCGCCCTGCGCCTCCTCGTAGAATGCAAGACCCAGGTAAGACTCTGTATTGGCCCAATCCCTGGGGGCATCGGCTTTCGTGAAGACCTCGAGCGCGCTCCTCTCGGCCTGCGCCGCCTGATCCAGCAGAGCGTTCGCCTTCTCGCCACTCGCGCGTTGCGCCTCTTCATAGAGTGCAATGCCGAGGTTATTTTGCGTTGGGGCCCACGACTTTGGCTGATCGGCTTTCGTGTAGACCTCAAGCGCACTCCTGTAAGCCTGCACGGCCTGGTCCAGCAAAGCAATTACCTTGTCGCCGCCGATTTGCCTGGCCTCATCGTGCAAAGCGTCGGCGAGGCCGTATTGCGTATCCGCCCAGTCCTGAGGTGCATCGGCTTTGGTATAGACTTCAAGCGCGGCCCTATCGGCTTGCGCCATTTGGTCGAGCAAGGCGATTGCCTTTTCGCCGCTGGTTTGCTTGGCCTCACCGTCCAGGGCGCTGGCGAGGTTCTTTTGCGCGTCCGCCCAGTCCTGCCGTGCATCGGCTTTGGTATAGACCTCAAGCGCCGCCCGATCGGCTTGCGCCGCCTGATCGAACAGGGCCATTGCCCTGTCTCCGTTACTGAGGTTGCCCTCGTCTGTCAGGAGGATGCCAAGCAATGCCTGATTCTTGGCCCAGTCCTTGGGTGCATCGGCTTTCGTGTAGACCTCAAGCGCGCCGCGGAAGGCTTGTGCTGCCTGATCCATCAAGGTGATTGCCTTGTCGCCGCTGCTGTAAATACCCTCCAACGTCAGAGTAACGCCAAGGGACGACTGCGCACTGGCCCAGTCACTGGGGGTATCGGCTTTCGTGTAAACCTCCAGGGCACTTCGATCGGCCTGCACGGCCTGATCGAGCAGCGCGATCGCCTCGCCTCCGTGAACGTGCATTGCCTCCTTCTCAAGCACCATCCCTATGAAACTTTGCGTCATGGCCCAGTCTCGGGGTGCGACGGCCTTGGTGGAGACCTGAAGCGCATTCTGAAAGGCATGTACCGCCTGATTCAGGAGGTTAGCTGCCATGTCAGCGCCGCCATGCTCGCTCTCCGCCACGAAGTCGGCGCCGAGGAACTCCTGTGTCATTGCCCAGGCCTTGGGTTGATCCGCTTTGGTGATAAGCTCAAGCGCACTCTGGAAAGCCTGCACCGCCTGGCCGAACAGGGCCGCCGCTTCTTCTCCACCAGAGCGCTCGCCCTCACGTGTCAGAGCTTCGCCAAGGCCATATTGCGCTGCTGCCGTCCATTTGCTGTCCCCTAAAGCGGAAAACTCGCGCGCCAGCGACTTGAAGCTCTCCACAGATTGGGCCAGTAATGCGGAGCCTTGGCTGGCAGAGGAGTTGTATCCCTCCCTCATGCGTCCCTCCGCCGAATCCACAACCGCCCACAGCCAGATCTCGTGGAAGCCCTTGTCGTCCGGGTGCTTCTTGTATTCGGCCTGCGCTGTGGCTTCGGCCTTTTCGAGCGTCTGTGTGGCTTCGTGGTACAGCCCGTTCAGCTGATCCGCTCCGGCCGCCTGCTCGCTGTCTTCAAGGCACTGGCGCAGCGAACTACGCCCCTTTTCGACGAGAGCCTGGTGCGCCTCCTGCTCGGCTTTCATTTGCTCCTGCAGAGCCTTCATCCTGGCTTGGAGTGCCTGCTCTTCCTCGTCCTCCGCGCTGATTTGCTGCCGGTCTGCGTCGCCAGCCTGATTGAAGAGTTGCGCGGCAGCGGCATAGTGCTTGAGCGCAAGTTCCGCCAGGGCCTTCTGTTCGAGTGTGGCCTGGCCCGATTGCTTCTGGATCCCTTGGGCCCATTGCTGCACCTGCTCATCGGCTTTGTCAGAGGAGAAGCCGTTGGCCTGGGCCCACTCGGCGATGGCGGCGCCGAGATCCGGCTGTTGGCTCTGCGCCGCCGAGGCGTTCTGCTTGAGCGTGACGACCTGTTTCTGCAGGCTGTTCACCTGGAGCAACGTCCGGTGCAGCATGGCTTCGATCTGCGCCGGCCCCAGCAATGCCGCCGAGCCTTTGGGCAGCAGACTGATCTTGACCGTCGTGGGCAATGCAGCGAGTTGTCCGTCCGCCGGCTGGTAAATGACGAGGTCGCCCGCGCCGGTGATTTCCATGTGCAGGCTGCCCCGCTGCGCTACGTCCCCGGATACCACCAGCAGTGCCTGGCCCTGGGAATTCGTCACCTGCCGCGCATTGGTGATTAACACCGCGCTTTCCAGATAACTCAGCGAGACCCGCACCGCCTTGACCGGCTGCGGCGGCTGGGCGATCACGTTGGTCACGATCACGGTGATACTGAGCTGGGGGGCGGGCGTTTGCGCGACTGCGGCGAGCGCTGCGCAGCCCATGCCGAGCAGAAGGAGAACCGGAGATCGAGGCCCGTCCCTCATGGACGCACTTCCAAATATGGAGTGCTGAAATCTGATGAGAAGTCTAGCACGGATTCCTGGCGGAAAAAGCCGAATCCTGCTCGCGCCTCTTCAACTTTCGGTGGTCACTGGAGCCCGTTGTGATCCCCGGCGCGGTTTAATCGACCCACCCTTCTATCTTCTGTGCATTGCAATTCCCGCAATTCGGTCGCAAGACCATTCAACGCCTGTGTGGGTGATGCCAGCCGTACCCCACGAGCGCACAATCGTCGAGTCACTCATCGAGGAGAATTGGTCCTCGAAAGCATCAGATGGGGCGCCCCAACAGGGACAGGAGGAACGCGCTTCGAGAGACAATGGAGCGGCTGGTACCTGTGGCAGCTACAGCCCGCGGCCGACATTGGTGCTCGCAAGAAGCCCGTCCGA
>Ga0326728_10002774_pt1 | contig 57182 bp, 49 predicted proteins | sample MB3enrmetagenome_FD_207602 | JGI IMG/M metagenome (GOLD analysis project Ga0326728, IMG submission 207602) | Lab enriched peat soil microbial communities from McLean, Ithaca, NY, United States - MB31MN | ecosystem: Environmental > Terrestrial > Soil > Wetlands > Peat | place: USA: New York... | reverse complement strand
GCCAGTGATTTGTGGACCTCGAACAAAAGCCGGTGCGATTGCGGCTCATGGGCTGAGGAATACTCGAACAGGTCGGCAGGGTCAAGCTGGCCGCCAGGCCCGCCGCGCAGCGGCTGGGTTCAACCAGGATGCAGGCGGGGCGAGCGTCTTCGCGAGCCGCTCACGCGGGATTGCGCCAACGCCGCGGCTCGCCGGCAGTTTCCCCCGCCCAAGCGACCCACCACCAGGAGTGCTTTCGCTTTGGCCCGACGGCGCCGCGAGCCTATACTTTGCGTATGGACAAAGACCAAGTGGCGGAAATTCTGATGGATATCGGCACGCTGCTCGAACTCAAGGGTGAAAACCCGTTCAAAACGCGCGCCTACCTCAACGCCGCGCGCGCCATCCAAAGCGCCGGCGAATCGCTCGCCACACTCGTCGCCGAAAACCGATTGGGCGAAATCAAGGGCATTGGTGAAGCACTGCAGAAAAAAATCACCGAACTGGCAGCCACGGGCAAACTGGCTTACTACGACGAGCTGAAGGCTTCTATTCCACCCGGCCTCGTTGCCATGCTGGAAATCCCCGGCTTGGGGCCGAAAAAAATCAAAGCCCTGCAGGACCAGCTCGGGATTGACACCGTCGAAGCGCTCGAAGCCGCCTGCGAGGATGGCCGGGTCGCACAACTCCGCGGCTTCGGCGAAAAGACGGCGCAAAACATCCGCGACGGCATCAACCGGCGCCGGGCTTACGCTTCACGCCATCTGCTCAGCGACGCCTGGCTCGTCGCCGAACCCCTGCTGGACAGCCTCCGTTCCCATCCTGACGTGATTCGATGCAGCGCGGCGGGAAGCCTGCGCCGACACCGGGAAGTGATCGGCGACATCGACCTGCTGGCGTCATCCAAACATCCCATGAATGTCATCGACTCTTTCACGAGCCAGCCCCGCATCTTGAAGGTGCTCGCCAAAGGGGACACGAAAGCCAGTGTGCTGCTGGAAGGCGGCATCCAGTCCGACCTGCGCGTCGTCAGCGAGGCCCAATTCCCGTTTGCCTTGATGTATTTCACCGGGAACAAGGAGCACAATATCGTCCTGCGCCAGCGCGCGATCGACCGCGGTCTTCGACTCAATGAATACGGATTGTTCCGCTCGAAAGAGGAAACGCGCGACCCGAAATTGCGCGTGGCGTGCCAGACCGAAGAGGACATTTTCCGGGAACTCGGCCTCCATTACATCCCGCCCGAACTGCGCGAGGACATGGGCGAAATCGCGCTGGCAGAGAAACAACCGGCGCCGCGGCTCATCGAGTGGAGCGACTTGAAAGGCTCACTGCACAATCACTCCACGTGGAGCGACGGCCATCAGACACTTGAGGAAATCGCCAAATCCATGCGCGAGCTCGGCCTCTCGTATTGGGCGATCACCGACCATTCGAAATCGTCCTTCCAGGCAAACGGGCTGGATCCGGCGCGCTTGCGGCAGCAGATCAAAGAAATAAGACAAATCAACGAACGCTTGGAGAAGGAAGAGACCAATTTTCGCCTGCTGTCGGGCGCCGAAGTGGATATCCTGAAGGACGGGACGCTGGATTTTGCGGACGACCTGCTGGCCCAGCTCGACGTGGTGGTCGCCAGCATCCACCAAAGCTTTAACCTCGCCGAAGCCGAAATGACGAAACGCTTGATTGGCGCGGCCGAAAACCGGTGCGTCCATATTCTGGGCCACCTCACCGGCCGGCTGTTGCTGGAACGGGAGCCTTACAAAGTGAACCAGCGTGCCGTGATCGATGCCTGCGCCGAAACCGGCACCTGGATCGAACTTAACGCCAGCCCGTTGCGTTTCGACATGGATTGGCGGCTCTGGCCCTATGCGAAAAGCAAAGGCGTGAAGTGCGTGATCAATTGCGATGCGCACCGGTTCGAGCATGCCGGTTTCCTGCGCCTGGGCGCCGGCATCGCGCGCAAAGGCTGGCTGACAAAGGAAGATGTCATCAACACGCTGCCGTTGCCGAGGCTGATGAAGGAACTGAAGAAAAAGCGAACCGCCAGAGCCTGAGGACTCTCCAAAGTGCGAGGTGAGAGGTGCGAAACTCGAGGTCGTGGGAATTGAACCAGCCCGAAAGCTTAACCGCGAAATACCGGGAACACGCGAAAGAGAAACGAACCCGGCGTTCATCTCTCATTCTTTGTTCGCGTATTCCGCGTATTTCGCGTATTTCGCGGTTAAGGCGTTTTAAGTTGCCTGCTCCAGAACCTGCGCGACGTCTTCAGGCGTCAGGGCAATCGGATTCGCCTTCATGCTGCTGGCGTTGGCGGCTTTCTCAATCAGTTCAGCCGCGTGTTCGCGGGTGACGCCGTAACGGCTGAGCCGGGGAATGTTCAAATCGGCAACGAGCCGGCGCACCCACTCGACGCCGTCATCCGCGGTTGCGTTTGGCTCTCCGATGAGTAATCGCGCCACTTTGTCGTAGCGGTAAAGCACTTCGTGTGAGGGTTGGCGCCGGCGCAAGGCCTGGAGGTTGATTTCCATGACATGCGGCAGCAGCGCCGCGCAAAGCGCCCCGTGAGGTGCGGGAAACATGCCGCCCAGCGGTCCGGCCAGACCGTGCACCGCGCCCAGACCCGCGTTCGTCAAAGCCATGCCGCCAAACAGACTCGCCAGAGCCATGTCTTCCCGGGCGGCGGCATCGTGGCCGCTGGCGCAGGCCACCCGCAACGACCGCGCGGCGCGCCGAATGCCGTCAACGCACAGCGCGTCGATCATTGGATTCGCCCGCAGACAGACAAAAGGCTCGATCAGTTGTGTCAATGCGTCGAGCCCGGTGCTTGCCGTGATCTTGGGCGGCAAATCGTAAGTCAGTTCCGAGTCAACCAGGGCCACCTTCGCCAGCATAAGCGGACTGCGCAGACTGACCTTGACCCGATGTTCGGGCGAGGCAAGCACGGAGTTGCGCGTCACTTCGGAACCGGTCCCGGCGGTTGTTGGGATGGCGATGAAAGGAGCCGAAGCACGAGTCAAGGCCTTGCCGCGCCCGACGACTTCAACGTAATCGAGCAGGTCGCCTTCATTCGTGAGCATGGCGGCGATGGCTTTGCCGGCGTCCAACGCGCTGCCGCCGCCGATGCTGATCACATGATCGCATCGTTCGCGCTTTGCCACCGCAACGCCGGCCCGCGCGGTCGCAATCTCCGGCTCGCCGGAAACGGAAAACGGGACTGCGTCAACCCCATGTGCGCGCAGCATCGCGAGCGCCCTCTCGGCGCGTTGGGCGTTTCGTCCGGTGACGACCAGAGCGCGCCGGCCGGTGACTTTTGCAATGGCGCCCAGTTCACGAAGCGTCCCAGCCCCGAAAATGATCCGGGTGGCAGTGACAAATTCGAAATGCATTTTCTGCTGTTGCGGCTGCATTCGTCAGAATGCGGCCATTTGTTCCATATCACGCACCATACATGGCAGCGGCTTGAATTCGAAACAATGGCCGCGCTCCGACGAGCGCAGCTACTCAATCCGCCGGGTAAACCTTCGTGAACTTCACACTCGAGCGCGGCTCGGCCATCATCGGCGCGACCGCATCCCGCCAGGTTTGGTAGTGCTTGGTTTCCTTATGCGCCAGCGCAGCCTCCGGGCTCCGGTACGCCTCCACCAGGATGAATCGCGTCGGATCCTCCGGCTGTTGCAGAACGTCAAAGCGCGCTACACCCGGTTCTTTCAAACTCTGGCGCGCGTTTTCGATACTGGCCTGTTTGAACTGCTCGACAAACTCCGGCTTCACGCGAACATGCACATGGACGACCAGCATGGATTTCCCTTTCGTTCGGATTGGTTTCAAACGTCGTTTGCCAAGGTACTCGGTAAGCCCGGGTTGACACGATTTTTTTCTTGGGTCAGACACCGCACCTGGCCAACGACCTGGGAGAACTTTCGCGCGTGCTCGCAGATCAAGGGAGACTGGCGGAGGCAGGAAGCATGCGCCGCAAATTATTGGAGATGCGAAAGAGGTTTCTGGGAATCGGTCATGAGAGCGTAGCCTATGCCCTGTGCCGGCTGGCTGATATACTGGCGCTCGAAAAGCGGCTGGCCAAAGCGGAATCCACACAACGAAACCGCCTCGCCATCCGCGAGATGAAATTCCCTGACAGTTGGCGCACGTTCGATACCCGGAGCCGCCTCGGCGGCATTTTGGTGGCACAGAATCAATGCTCCGAGGCCGAACCGCTGCTGCTTTCGGGCTATGCCGGCATGAGCCGGCAGCAGGACCGGATCGCATTCCCGGACAAACCTCGACTCCAGGAGGCCCTCGAACGCATGGTGCAACTCTATGAAGTGTCAGGCCGCCCCGACGAGGCCGCCGAATGGAGGAAGAAACGGGTTGAGCTCGACAAGGCGTCAGGCTCTGCCAATCTCATGCCGCCGGCCAATTCATCGAGCACTAACATGACAGACCGCGCGCCCTGAACTCGAGGACTTATGAGCCAATTCAAATTCTTTTGCCCCCATTGCAAGCAACACCTGGAATGTGACGAGCAGATGTCCGGCCGGCAGATCCAATGCCCGAGCTGCCAGGTGCTCATCCGCATTCCACCGGTTCCGGGCAGAACGGCCGACTATTCCCCGGAGTCCGGCAAGACCTGGGCAACCTTTGTCTCTCCTGCGAACGTGCCGCCGCCGAAGGAGCGTTCGGCAGGCCGGAAAGATGACCCACCGAAAGAGCCCTGATTCTGCTTCGTCAGGCTCCCCTCCGGTCCGTTTTGAATCCCGCGCTTACGAGGCATAAGCATGCAAGGCGCAGAAATGTTCTTGAATGTTCAAGCACATAGGCTCGGTGGCAGAGTGCGGATGCGCCCCCGGCGACCTACTTTGGGCTTTGGACTTTGGACTTTGGACTCTAATATCGGCGCGTGCTGGAACAATTGACCTGTGACCTCGCCGCTTCGAAAGCGCTTTCCGACGCACAGATTGATCTCGCAATCGAACAGTTGGTGGACGAAAAAATCCCGCCGGCGATCAAGGCGGATTTTCTGTCGGCGCTCGCCAGGAAAGGAGAAACGGTTGAAGAAATCGCCGCGTTTGCCCGGACGCTGCGGGCCAGAGCCGTCCAGCCGATGCTCGACCCGGAACATCGCAGCGGCGAGATTCTTGACGTCGTCGGGACGGGAGGCGACCGCCTGAGCACATTCAATATTTCAACGACCGTCGCGCTCATCGCGGCAGCGGCGGGCGTGCTGGTTGCAAAACACGGGAATCGCGCAAGCACGTCGCCCATCGGCAGCGCCGATGTGATGGAAGCCCTGGGCATTCCCTTCGACCAGGGTCCGGAGCAGGCTGTCCAGTCGCTGCGCCGGCATGGTTTTGCGTACTTCTTCGCGCCCAAATATCATCCGGCGTTCCGGCATATTATTCCGGCGCGCAAGCTCTGCGCCGAACGCGGCCAGACCACGATTTTCAATTTTCTGGGCCCGTTGTTGAATCCGGCCCGGCCCAGCGCCATGCTCGTGGGCGTCTCCCGCCCGGACCTCTGCGAGCCGCTCGCCCGCGTCCTTCAGTCCCTGGGCGTCCGCCGCGCCATGGTCGTCAGCGGCGCCGTGGGCGGCGGGGCCGAACCCGTCCGCTATCTCGATGAGATTTCACCGCTCGGGCCGACGACCGTCGCTGAGTTTTACCAGGAACGGGGGCTGGCGTGTTCGGTGTTGTCGCCGGAAATATTTCCGCTGCAACCGGCCACGCTGGCGGATCTTCGCGGCGGGGATCGCGCGATCAATGCCGACATCATTCGCCGCGTCATCGGCGGCCAGGAGCGTGGTCCAAGGCGGGATGCCGTGCTGCTCAACGCGGCGGCGGCGTTGTTCGTCGCCGGGCGAACGCGCGCCCTGTTGGAAGGCTGGGAACTTGCCGCGGACCTGATTGACAGCGGCCAGGCCGCAAAGAAGCTGAACCGACTGACGGAACGGTGAGGGTTTGGACAAGTGGCGACCGGAAACGTCTGGAAGGTTGGAAACAGCGGCGGCATGCCGATACGGGTAGTGGCACAGTTCGGTGGGGCGAGACTCCCGGCGAGCCGCGCGTTGATTGGAGGGCACTGCTCCGTCAGTGCCCAAGAAATCAGGGAAGCGACAAAGCGCTTCCCTCCAACGCAATCACAGCTCGCGAGGACGCTCGCCCCACCAACTTTTCGGCTAATGCTACAAATATGAGCAGAGTTGGAAAAGCTGGCTGTTGGTAATGTCGAAACAGGTCAGCAGAGGGGGAACGGGACCGCTCAGAATACTCACAGCGAAACCGACCATCACACGATTCACATGCCACATCGCGTCGTTGGCCACGCCGAGCCAGCCGACGGCGCCCAGAACCAGGACGGTCGCTACCACCCAAGCGGCTTGTTTCAAGCCGCCAAGGACGAATCGCCACCAGCCTCTCATTTCCCCATCGCCGCTTACTTCTTCAAAAACGAGCTGAACAACTCAATCGGCACCGGCAGGAACGTCGTCGTGTTATGTTCGCTGGAGATTTCCCGCATGGTCTGGAGATAGCGAAGCTGCAGCGCGATCGGCTCCTTGCTGATCAAAGCCGCGGCCTGCACCATTTTCTCGGCGGCCTGAAATTCGCCTTCGGCGTTGACGATCTTGGCGCGGCGTTCGCGCTCGGCTTCGGCCTGCTTGGCCATCGCACGCTTCATGCTGTCCGGCAACGCGACGTCCTTGACCTCGACGGCGGTGACTTTGATGCCCCACGGTTCGGTTTGCCGGTCAATGATCTCCTGCAACTTCTGGTTGATCACATCGCGTTGCGAAAGGAGGTCGTCGAGCGGAGCCTGGCCAAGCACACTGCGCAAGGTGGTCTGCGCGATCAGCGAAGTCGCCTTCCAGAAGTTTTCCACCTTCACCACCGCGGCGACGGGATCCACGACGCGGAAATAAACCACCGCGTCCACGGTGGCGGGCACGTTGTCGCGGGTCATGATTTCCTGTTTGGAAACGTCAATGGTCACCACGCGGAGATCCATTTTCACCATGCGGTCTACGATGGGGATCAGCAAGATGAGTCCGGGTCCCTTCGCCCGGAGCAGTTTGCCCAGGCGGAAAATGACACCGCGTTCATATTCGCGCAGGATGCGCAATGCCTGCGGCAACACAATCGCCGCCAGAATAATTATTACCACCGCGGTTGAACCGAGCTTCACAAAGGCACCAATCAGGTTTTCCATAATCTCTCCGTTATTGGGTTTTGGGTTTCACTTTCAACGTCAGTCCGTCGATGCCGACCACTTCGACCGGTTGATCCTTTTCGATGACTACATTGCTCACCGCATTCCAATATTCGCCTTCGATGAAAACTCTGCCGCTCCTGGCATCGATGCGATTAAGGGCGGGCACGACCCTGCCCCGCATGGTCTCCCACCCGGCCCGCACCGGCAGTCGCTGCGCGCGCAAACCCGCGCCGGCCACAAACAAAAAGAACAAGGCCGTGACCAGCGTGGCAGGTATGATCCAGGTCAGAGAAAGTTGAAATCCCGGTCCGGAGCGGTTGAACAGCATCAAGGCGCCGAGAAAGAAGGCCACGACGCCACCGGCCGTCAGCACGCCGTGGGTCGGCGAGTAAATGTCCACGGCGAATAACGCGAGGGCCAGGATCACCAGCACCACGCCGGCCACGTTGACCGGCAAAATGGTGGACATGTAAAGGAAAAGGATCAGCGCAATCGCGCCGGCAACACCGGGGAGAACGGCGCCCGGATGGCTGATCTCCCCGATGATACCGTAGATCGCGATCAGCATGAGAACGAACATCACCTCGGGCCGCCACAGCATCTGGAAAAACTTTTCGCCGGCCGCCATCGGGATGTCCACGACGGTGGCTCCGGCAGTCTTCAGTGCCTTGCCGTTTACGTCGCGCCCGTCGAGTTGGTCCAGCAGATCGGGCACGTCTTTCGCAATCAAATTAATGACGTTCAGATCCAGAGCCTTTTCGGCGGTGATGGAAGCGCTCTCGCTAACGGCGGATTTGGCCCACTCGGCGTTGCGGCCGCGTTTCTCGGCAATGGCCTCGATGTAACTGCTGGCGAAATTCTCCAGCTTCTGCTTCATGACATCGTCGGGCTTCTCACTGCCGACAGCGCCAAGTTCGACCGGATGGGCGGCGCCAATGCTCGTGTTGGGGGCCATGGCGGCGATATCGGCGGCCATCGTGATGAAGCAACCCGCGCTGGTGGCACTGGCCCCGGAAGGCGCCACGTAAACGACAATTGGAACCAGTGAGCTGTAAAAGGTTTGAACAATGTCCTTGGTGGAATCGAGCAGTCCACCCGGTGTATCGAGCTGAATGATCAGGCAGGCATCGCCGTGCGCCGCCGCCACGCCGACCGCCCGGGCGACATAACTGGCCGTGGCCGGTCCGATCGCACCCCGGATATCAATCATTCCCACCCTGCGCTCAGAGGCGGCGCGCAGTCCCACCGCGCTGGCAAAAGTCAGTGCGGCAACCAGCATGGGAACCCTGAGCCTCATAAATTCTCTCCGAACGACGGTAACAGAACCGGAGTGGCGCGCAACCACTATTCCGGGACTACCCGGGAACTGCGGGGCGGCTTTCGTCAGAATGCCGCCACTATCGGCGGCGGTTTGACCGCCGCCGCCACCCGCCGGATGACAACCCCCCTTCGCGCTCGATCTGCCGCCAGAGTCCGGAGTGCGCCCTGGCGCCAGCCCGTTCGTTTTACGTTTCCCCAATCCGGAGCAGGACGGTATGCTGGGGTCATGGCCCTCCTCAGAATCCTGGTTGACGGGTACAGTCCGCTGCCCAACCGGCCCGAACTGGCACCCGGCAAACAGCGTCACCCCGCCGCCGCGCGCAATGAATCGATTCAAATCCTGACGCGATACCACGACGCCACCGGCACGCCGATGACGAGCCTTTTCGCTTGGGTCTTTGGCCTGGCAGTCATATTCCTGGTCTTAGTGGTGTTCGGCGGGGCGCCTTGGGGGGGAAGCGTTTCCGGGCAAACCAACCTCACGTCCAGACTTCCTTCGACCCGCTGGCTGTTCATCGTGCAGACCTCGGCCTCAATGCAACGCCGGTCCGAAGCGATCCAACAAATTGCCGGGGCGATGCTGGTGGCCGGCATGAACGGCCAGATGCGGCGCGGCGACACGCTGGGGGTGTGGACCTTCAACGAGGACCTCTATACCGGGCTCTTCCCGCTGCAGGAGTGGACGCCTGGAACCAGCGCGGCCATCGCTCTCCAGGTGGTTGAGTTTTTGAAAAGCCGGAAATACGAAAAAGGCCGCCGCTTCGACGTCTTCCTCCCGGGTATGGAGCGGGTCATCAAAGATTCGGATTTTATTACGGTGGTTCTGATCTCTGACGGCCGGGAAAAAATCCATCACACGCCATTCGACAGCCAGATCAACGCGGTTTACCAGGCCTGGCAATTGGAACAGGAACGGGCAAAAATGCCGTTTGTGACGGTGCTGCGCGCCCAACGGGGTCGGATCACCGACTATGCGGTGACTGTCCCGCCGTGGCCTCTGCAACTGCCTCCCCTGCCGACGGAGCTGCTGCCCCGTAAAGCGAAGGAAGCCAAAACCGCCCAACCACCGTCCCCCAGCGCGCCGCCGCTCATCATCTCGGGAAAAGAATCCGAGCCGCCGCCGGCCGCGCCGGTTGTGTTGAACGCTCTGTCTCCGGCATCAATGGCGACCAACGCAACGGCAAGCCATGCGCTTGTGGTTACGCCAGCACTCGCGCCTGAGACGGCCAATCCGGCCACGGAAACCGGCGCGACACCGCCAATGCCCGTCCCGAATGCTGCCACAGAGCCGCAGAAACCTTCTCCGCACCCCGGCCATGCCTGGGTCCTGGCGCTGGGGATCGCCGGCCTGATTCTGGCTGGTGTTGCGCTGGTGATCGTTCTTCTGCTGCTCAGGCGAGCGTCGCCTTCTGTCCGCGTCAGCCTGCCGTCTCACTCGCCGGATCGCGAACAAAAGTGAGGAGCCGCGGCAGATCACCCGATCCGCAGCCACACAGTTTTCAAATAAGCCGGTTCGGCGCGTGACATCGGGAAATCCGGCGGCTGGGGAGCATAATGGCGCCGGAGGATCCTTCTCTTCGCGCTGTGGATGGCCTCTTCGACGCCGGCCAGAAACTTCTCGGGCGACCACCCCGCCGCATTGGCAGAGGCAAACAGAACTCCGCCGGTTTTCAGGAGAGGCAACACCGCTGCGACGAGCTTGCCATAATCTTTTTCGACGCGAAACACGCCGTGCTCCTTTGATCGCGCGAACGTCGGAGGATCGAGCAAAATCAGATCGAACAGGAGCTTTCTCTTCGCCAGCCGGCGCAGCCAATCGAAAACGTCGCCATAAATAAAATCGTGCCCGGCGGGATCGAATCCGTTCAACACAAAGTTCCTTTTGCCCCACGCGAGATATTTCTTCGAGAGATCGAGGCTGGTGGTTCGGGCGCCGGCTTTGGCTGCGCACACGGAAAAGCCGCAGGTGTAGGCGAAGGCATTCAAAACTTCAAATCTTGAGTCTTGAGTCTTGAGCTCTGAGTTGAAGAGCGAGAAGTCCGCCGCGATGTGCCCCGTCAGCAATCGCCGCCGGTTGTCGCGCTGGTCCAGGAACAAACCCACCGAATAGCCCTCGTTGAAACTCAGCTCGAATTGAATCCCGTTTTCACGCACGACAAAACGATCGGGCGCAGGCCTTCCCAGGACCAGGAGTGGCGACGCCTCCGCCGGAGCGATTTTCCGGACCTGCCGTTTGAGAATTTTGTGGTAGGCCCCCGTTTGGAGTTCCGTCCCGCAGAGCGGGACGGCCGGCTTGCCGGGTTCCCCTGGTGCAGAACCGCCTGAAAACGGAACTCCGAAGAGCGAAGCGCCAGCCATGAGGTTCCGCACATATTCCTTTTGTCTGTCATGCAGCGGCCGCTCCGATCGCGACAGGAAAAAACTCCCGAGCCGCTCAACATACAAGTCCGGCCAGCCGTCGCTCGCGCCGTGAACGAGTCGGAAAGCGTCCGTTTCGTGAGCATCAATGAGCGCGGCGCGCAAGGCCAGCCGTGCGTCCGCAAAGAAATCCACCGGGGCGTGGAACTCCATTTCCTTTCCGCTGGCCGGATGCCGCAGGATCAGCCCCCGCGCGTGCAGGCAAAGGCGGCTGAATTCCGAACCGCCATAGAGCGTATCGCCCAGAACCGGAAAGCCGTTCTCCGCGGCATGAACCCGAACCTGGTGCGTGCGGCCGGTCAAAGGCTCGGCTTCAATCAATTTGAGATTTGAAATCTGAAATTTGAAATCGGCGCAGCAAAAGCGCGTTTCCGCCGGTTGGCCGTGTATGCTGCTGATGTAGCGTTCGCCGGCGCGCGCGATTCCGGATTTTACGATCAACCCCCGCCGTCTTGGCGATCGATCCGTCAGGAACACGTATTGCTTGCGCACCGTTCTTTCGGCGAATTGCGCGGTAATCGAGCCATTGGCCAGCGCGGTCTTGCCGAATACCATCACTCCGCTGGTTTCCTTGTCGAGGCGATGAACGATGGAGAGGCTGGCCCAACGCGGTTCCCGATGCCGCAGCCAGTCGTAAAGGCCTTCACCCGCGAACGGACCCGGCGCATGCGTGTTCATGCCGGCGGGCTTGTTTACCACCAGCAAATGCTCGTCTTCAAATAGAAGACACGGGATCATTGGAGCAAACATCCAACAACCAACACCGAACAGCCAACGGCGAATTTACCCAAGGTGCGCGCCTTAACTGGGTATGGGATGTTGAGGCGTGGATGTTGGACGTTCGCTGTTCCCTTAAAAGAATTTCCACGCCGTTCCGCCCTTCCAGACTACATAAACCCCGAGCAGGAAGTTCGTGATCGCGTGCGCCGTCATGGCATCGCCCAACCGGCCTTTGCGAATCACCAGCCATTGATAGGCCATCGCGCAGAGAATCCCGGGCAACCATTCGTAATGGAGGAGCCCAAAAATGACCGCCGTCACGATGAACGAGGTCGGATGAAACCGGGTCAGGGGCATTTCCAAAAAATTGATGCGGACGAAATAACGGTACAGGAAGGAGCGGTAAAAGACTTCCTCCAGGGGCGGCACCACGAAGGTCATGCCCGCGATGCGGATACAAATCAGCGCCCAGGCCACGGCGCTGCCGGCGCCAAACCGCTCGAAGGGATTCCAGAGACTCGCCTTGGTGTCCGTGAACAACAGCGTGTTCATCGGGTAGTAGGGATCCAGGCCGACCCAGATTGCGAAGATGGCCACGCCGACCACGATGGCCTCCCAACTGATCGCCCAGCGCATTTCCGCGACGAACGGGCGCATCTCCCAGACAAGCCACACGCCCACGAACACTTTCAACGCATAGAGCCAGAATTTCCAGTCGCCGCCCAGCAGCCCGCCGGCGCTCGTGATGATGCAAAAAATCAAAAATGGAACAAAACGGGCGTTGATGGCTGAGCGTTGGAGTTTTTCACGGAGCAGATTCATCGGCCGAAAATCATCGCTGATCCGCACAAAACGCCAAGAAGAATTTCCCGGCCGTCGCGGAATCACGAATGGCCTCAAGCCGGGAACAGCCCATTTCTTTCCGTGAATCGTATAACGGCTTTCGTCAGAAAGCCGCCAAAGTCTAACGCAGAATCGCTTTCACAGCGCGCAGCAAAGCCCCGGCCTCAGCCGGCGTGCCCATGGTGATCCGCAAATAATCGTTCACCACCGGTTGATTGAACCAACGCACCAGGATTCTTCGGTCGCGCAGCTTCTGGAGCCAGGTCTGCGCCGGAAACAGCGGCGCCCGCACCAGGATAAAATTGGTCTGGCTGGGCAGAACACGAAAACCGAGTTTCGTCAGCTCACGACTCAAGTGTTCCCGCGTGGCAATGATCCTGCCAAAGTTCGCGCGGTAATAAGCCGGGTCGTCCAGGGTCGCTTCCGCCGCGATCTGGCCGAGGCCGTTGACGTTGTAACTGTCCCGGATCTTTTGCAGCGCCCCGATGAGGTCCGGATGGCCGACAAAATATCCCACACGCTGAAAGCACAGGGAATAAGCCTTAGAAAAGGTGCGCGCCACGATCACATGCGGATGCTTGAGCGCGAGCGCCAGCGCATTTTCCTCCGCAAAATCAACGTACGCTTCATCGAGCACAACCACTCCCTTTTGCGCCCGGCAAAGCTCCTCCAGTTCCGCGGTCGGGCAGCCGCGTCCGCTCGGCGCGTTCGGAGTCGTGACGAACGTGAGCGCCGCCTGAAAATTCCAATGCCTGCCCCGTTTCAATTCGGCCACGCTCGGCAGGGTGAAATCCGGGTTCAGCGGCACGGGGTTTTTCACAGCTCCATGAATGTCTGCCAGCACCGGATAAAGCGAATAACTTGGCGTGAAATATTGCGCCGCCATCTCACCGGGTAGGGCCGCGCTGCCGCGCGGCCATTTGCCCTGTTTCTGAAAGCCAAGCATGGACGCGGAGCACAGCGTCCCCGCCGGTTCCACAAACGCCCGCACCGCCATGGCCAGCAATTCATCCGAACCGTTGCCGACGATAATATTCTCCGGTTTGCAGCCATGCAGCTTCGCCAGCTTCGCCCGCAACCCGTCCGCAGTCGGATTCGGATACAAACGCAGCCGCCCGTCCACCGCTGCCTTCACCGTTTTCAGCACATGCGGCGACGGGGGATAGGGATTCTCGTTCGTGTTGAGTTTGATCAATCCTTTGATTTTCGGCTGCTCTCCGGGAACATAGGGATGGAGCGCGCGAACCAGGGGCCGGATCAATCGCGGATTCTTCACGGCTGTGGGATATCCGGGTCTTTGCAGATTTTTCGGGCGGTAAACTCGATGATTTCGCGGCGACGCCGCACGGCGGAAAACCTTTCCCTCGCCCGGTTGACGTTAATCGTGTGGTTGCCTCCCTGGCGCAGGAATTCGCAACCGTGAAGTTCGAGATGCCGGATTGGATCCAGCCGCTTCATGCCGTCAGCGACAACGGCTCTCGAATCACGTCCTGGCCGTGCAGTTCCTGTTCAGTCAACTGGCAATTGGCTTCCAGCACCATTACGACAGCTTCCGCCAGATTGACCCGCGCCTCCTCCAAAGTCGCCCCTTGCGTGTTCGCTCCAGGCAATCCCCCGACAAACGCCGCGTAGCCTTCAGGAAACCGGCGAAAGACGGCGGTGAACTTCAATTTCATGTCCGGAGATTAGGCTATCGATGAAGGGCTGACAAGCAGGAGCGACAAATGATGCAACCTTGCGGCGTTCCGCACGCAACGCGCCGGCGAGTTTCCGACTCAAGCGGCGGCTCAAGCCGGGAAAACGTCTGTCGTGTTTAACGCAAAGACGCAGAGACGCAAAGGTAGGGCGGGCAGTCCTCTGCCCGCCGCTCGACCGTGGTGAATCGTTCGCATGTGGGTAAGAAAACAAGCACATTACGCCACTGGCTTCTGCTCGCCGGTGGTTCTGTTACTCTCTGTTCCAGACTGGAGCAGTTGATTGAGCATCTATGGAAGATGCTCAATTAGTGTGCCCCGGCGGCAAGCTTGGAGTTCCGCGTTTACGCGGCTCGCAGATTGGCCGCCTGAAGGCGGAACTCCGTACTCTCAATTTTTGATTTTGACTCTCACCTCTGCCGACCTCCCGTGCGCGCTAAGACCCTCCAACTCCGCAAACTTTTGCACCGCCGGCAGCGCTTTCTTGAGAGCGCCGCGGCTGTACTCCACCACACTGGTCCGGCGCTGGAACTGATCGACGGTCAAACCGGCGAAGGACACTCCGGCGCCGCCGGTGGGCAGCGTGTGGCTTGGCCCGGCCACATAATCGCCCAGCACGGTCGGCGACCACGAGCCCAGGAAAATCGCGCCGGCGGTCAAAATGGCTTCCGATACTTTGCGCGGATTGCGCGTCATGACTTCGCAGTGCTCCGGCGCGAGTTCATTCGTCAGCGCCACGGCCTCTTGAAGCGTCCCGACCTGCACCAGCCAGGTGTTGTTGTCGAGCACGCGCTGAATGAACTCGCGCCGCGCCAGTTTCGGGGACTGCTTCGCGATTTCCTTCTCGACGGCCTGGAGCACTCTGCCCGATGTCGTCAACAGCCAGACACGCTCGTGCCCGGAGCCGTGTTCGGCTTGCGCGAGCAAATCGGCGGCGGCGAATTTCGGGTTGGCGGTTTCATCGGCCAGCACCAGCACTTCGCTCGGTCCCGGCAGCAAATCAATGGCCACGCAACCGACCAGCAGGCGCTTGGCCGCCACCACGTAAGGGTTGCCCGGACCGAAAATCTTCTGCACGCGCCGGATGGTATTCGTTCCGTGCGCCATGGCCGCGACCGCTTGCGCGCCGCCAACGCGATAAATCTCCGTCGCCCCCGCCACGCGCGCCGCGAACAAAAGCGCGGGATTGATTCCACCATCCCTGCCGCAGGGCGTGCACACGACAATTTCGGGGCAGCCCGCCACTTTCGCCAGCGTGATCGTCATCAGGGCGCTGGAAACCAGCGGCGCCGTGCCGCCCGGCACATAAACACCGACACGCTGAAACGGATCAAATTTCTCGCCGACCTCCGCTCCGTGTGAATTCCGGCAGTGCCAGTTCTGGCGGCGGGACTTTCGGGCAAAGCGGGCGATGTTGGTTTCCGCTTCCGCAACGGCGGCGCGCAAACACTCACCGGCTTTCAGCGACGCGGACATCAACTCCGCCTGCGTCACGGGCAGTTGATCCGCCGTCAACGGGGCGCCGTCGAAACGCGCGGTAAACTCGATCACAGCCTCGTCGCCGCGGGCCTTGACGGCGTCAACGATGACGCGTGTGCGTTGCTCGATCCCCAGGTCGAACAGGCTGGACGGAGCGGTCAGTTCCCGCCGCCGCCTGGAGAAATCCGCGTCCGTGTGACGAATCACTCTCATGGCCGACGAAGCTAGAGAAGGCGATGGGGAAAGTCAAAACCCGGTTCTTTATGCTTTCCACCAGGCACGAAAATACGCCGGGCCCGCCGTCAGGGCCGGCGTGCGGGGTTGGCCGGGAGGAAGCAACGCGGCCAGTTCCTCCAAGAACATGTCCGGGTCGATCGGTTTGGAAACATACGTGTTGAAGCCCGCTTTCAACGCCTTGCCCCGATCGCGCGCCACGGCGAACGCCCCCATGGCCATGAGAGGAAGGGAACCCAGATTCGGATCCGCTTTGATCCGCCGGGCGAATTCGTACCCGCTGATGCCGGGCAATTGAATGCTGCAAACGATTAAATCGGGTTGCTCGTGGCGGGCAGTTTCCAATCCGGATTCCGCTTCCGCGGCGGCCAACGACACGAATCCGAACATTTTGAGCAAACCAAGGATCAGATCGAGATGGCCGGCATGGTCATCTATCACCAGGATGCGTGCCGGCGCTTCATTGGAGAGGGTTTGCATGGCATAGCGTCCAGACCAAGCCCAACTGGGGAGTAATCCTGCTGAAACTCTGAAAATCCACGGGCTTGATTAGATAAGTCGCAGCCCCCAAGCGCATGGCTTCCACAAAATGTTCGTCTTGAGTCGATGTCGCCAGCACGACGACCTGGATCATTTGAGTCTGCTTGTCGGCTTTCAGCCGGCGCAACACCAACAACCCGGGAATGATGGGGAGATTCAAGTCCAGCAGCACAACCTGCGGCAGAGGCTCACCCCGACGCCCACCGTACTTGCCCCTGCAGAAAAGAAAGTCGAGCGCCGCGTTGCCGTCCCGCGCGATGTGAATCTCGTTTGCCAGCCTCGCCCGCCCGAACGCCTCCATCATCGACTCGAGTTCCCTTGGATCGCTTTCCACCAAGAGCAGGCTGGGAAGGTCTCTTCGAGGCGTTGTGTCCGACTCGGCCAACAGCGCGCCGGCATTGATCTGCAACCCCTGGGACAGCTTTTCAATGCTCTTGAGGGTGATGTTGCGCCCGCCTCCCTCTATGCCCGCGATGTACGTACGATGCAATCCGGCCCGTTCCGCCAATTCCTCCTGCGAAATTCCCAGACGGAACCTTCGGCTGCGAACCAATGCGCCCAAGGATGCCGTAAGGGACAACCCGCGTACAAGCTGCCTGTGGCCATTCCTATTCATAAGCTTAGTTACACATTAACGTAAGCCACATGCATTGACAATAGACTATGAGTAACAATTCACCCGCGGCACCTGGGCAAACGAGTTGTCCATCGTTTTGGGAGAGAAGCGCTCCGTCTCTTCCCCATCCTTAAAATCGCGTCAGCTTCTGCAACTTGTTGACGCGGTTCTCGATCTGCCGGCGGTTGATTCGGGAAGTCCGCGTCAATCCGAATCCCTCGCAGCAGAAGGAGGCCACGACACTGCCGTAAATCATTGCGCGCCGGATGTGTTGATCCATTGGTCCTTTGGCGGCGGCAAGGTACCCCATCATCCCGCCCACGAAGGAATCGCCGGCGCCGGTAGGGTCCACCACTTCGTGCAGCGGATATGCCGGGCAGATGAAGAAGCCCCGGGGACCGGACAAAATCGAGCCGTGCGAGCCTTTTTTGATAACGACATACTTCGGTCCCAGTCGATGAATTTTGCGAATGGCGGCGAAGACGTTGTCTTCTTTCGTCAATTGATGCGCTTCGCTGTCGTTGAGCACGAAGCCGTCGATCCGCTTGAGCAACTTCAGCAAATCCGGCAGCGCGATGTTCAACCACAAGTCCATCGTGTCCGCCACGACGAACCGGGGCCGCTTCATCTGATTCAACACATGATGTTGCAGTCCGGGTGCGATGTTTGCCAACAGCACAAACGGCGATTCCCGATACGATTCCGGCAGGGTGGGGGTGAAGGTTTCGAAAACGCCGAGTTCGGTCAGCAGCGTCCGGCGATTGTTCAAATTGGCTTCGTATTCGCCGGACCAGTGAAAGGTCTTGCCAGGCAGCCGCTGTAAACCTGCGAGGTCGATCCGGCGCCGGCGAAACAGTTGGAGGTAACGCCGCGGGAAATCGTCGCCGACCACGCCGACGAGTTTCACGGGGCTGAAAAAACTCGCCGCTACGGCCGAGTGACTCGCCGAGCCGCCCAGCAGGCGCGGATTTTCCGCCCTGGAAGTCTTGATGGAATCCAGGGCCGTCGAGCCGACGATGAGAACGCTCATATCCATTTTGAATTACGAATTCGGAATCGCGAATTCAATCTGAATCGGCGCACCAGGCGGGCGAAGGCGCCGGCACCGGCAAGCCCTCTTGGCAAGCGGGGTTGCGTTCGTGAGAACGCGGCTGATCCGGCGCGTCCAATCAGCCGCAAACTCATGTTGGGGGCTACCCAAGCCTTTTTCGAAATGCCGCGCACGCGCCGGCCACGTCATCCGCGTTCAGGATGGCCGACACCACACAGATACGGCGCGCGCCCGCCGCCAGCACGGCATCCATGTTGTTCAGATCGATACCCCCGATCGCAAACCACGGAATTTCGACGTTCTCGGCCGCCCAGCGGACGTACTCCAGCGTTACCGGTTTCGCTTTCGGCTTGGTGCCGGTGGCATACACGGGACCCACCGCGACATAGGCCGCGCCGGCAGCGATCGCGCGTTGGGCTTGGTCCGGAGCATGAGTACTCAACCCGATGCGCATTTCGCACTTCGGCCCTCGCACCTCGGACACATGGGTGTGGCCGGCGCCAAAAAAATCTTCCTGGCCGAGATGGCAGAAGTCCGCGCCGACTTCCTGCGCAACCCTCCAATGGTCGTTGATGACCAGCCCCGCATCGGCCCGGCGAGTGATGGGCAGAATGGCCTCCGCCATCCGCCGGATTTCATCGGGCGAAGAGTCTTTGGCGCGCAGTTGAATCAGGTCGGCCCCGCCGTCGCACAGTTGTTGAGCCACCCATTCAGGCGCGCGGCCGCGCCCGTAAGCCGTGTCCACGAACGCGTAAAGCCGGCAGTCACGAAGGGGTTTCATATGTGTCGAAATAGGCAGCTACTTGAAATCAGCCACGCTCTGACGGGCGCAGCCACCCCCCTGCTTCGCCCCCGCCAGACAACCGAACCGGGTCCCAATACCCGATTTCGCCAAAAAGCGGGTGGGGACAGCTCTGTTACTTCGCCAACATATCAGCAACCATCGATCTCTCTTCCTTCAGCTCATTCACGGTGGATTCGATTTTGCTGCGGCCGAAATCGTTGATGGGGAGTCCCTGAACGATTTCGAGGGTTTTGCCCTTGCTGAAAACCGGGAAGGAGCAAATCAATCCTTTCTCAATCCCATAACTGCCATCCGAGCACAGACACAGGCTGTGCCAATCGCCCGCGGGCGTCGGCTCCAGGATCGAGCGAACACTGTCCACGACGGCATTGGCCGCGCTGGCGGCACTCGAGGCGCCGCGGGCTTTGATGATGGCCGCCCCGCGCTGCTGCACGGTGCGGAGGAATTCGCCCTGGAGCCATCCCTCGTCCGGAATGGCCTCGGTCACCGCCCGGTTGGCGATTTTCGCGTTGTAAAAGTCCGGATACATCGTGGAGCTGTGATTACCCCAAACCGTGAGGCGGCTGACTGCGGCCACGTCCACACCCGCCTTTCTGGCAAGTTGAGTCTTGGCCCGGTTCTCGTCCAGCCGGGTCATGGCAAACCAGCGGTCGGCTGGGATGCCTTTGGCGTTGTTCATCGCGATCAGGCAATTGGTGTTGCACGGATTTCCCACGACCAGAATCCGCACGTCGCCTGCCGCGTTGTTCTGGATGGCCTGGCCTTGTCCGACGAAAATCTTGCCGTTGATCCCGAGCAAATCCTTGCGTTCCATGCCGCCCTTGCGGGGAACGCTGCCGACGAGCAACGCCCAGTTCACATTGCGAAAGCCTTCGCCGAGACTGCCGGTGGGCACCACGCCTTTCAGGAGAGGAAAGGCGCAGTCTTCCAGTTCCATCACCACGCCATTCAACGCCGGCAGCGCCGGTTCAATTTCGATCAGGTGCAGGATGACCGGCTGGTTTGGGCCGAACATGGCCCCGGAAGCGATGCGAAAAAGAAGTGCGTAACCAATGTGGCCGGCAGCGCCGGTGACCGCGACGCGAATGGGTGTGGTGCTCATAACTCAAAAAGCCAGGGCGAGTATGCGAAGGGGTCGGAAAGCGCGCAAGCGCGGAGAGAGTTTGAAAGCGGCTCGCGAGGACGCTCGCCCCACCGGCTGTGAAGCTGGCGGGCCTCGGTGAGGCAAGTCTAATGGTTGGTGGGGCGAGCGTCCCCGCGAGCCGTTCCCTGAAATCATCGCAACTTCCTTCCCGGCCCAGTCTGGCACCACAAGATTCCAGGCTGACGGCAACGGGTGGGGCGAGCGTCCCCGCGAGCCGTCACATGAAAAACCTTCCCACCAGGTTCAACTTCCAGCATGCTGCGCTCATGGGCAACTTCAGGGACAGCGGGCTTCCACAACGCGACAATCCAGCACCCGGCGTTCACATTAACCTTGGGCAATCCAACATCGTCCTCCTCACCATCACCACTGAGAAACGCGCTCCCTGGCTGGCCAACGGCACAGCGCATTGTCTTCTCCACGAGACATGGTCGGAATCGAAAGCGTGGCTGGTCGGAGATTACCTGCTGATGCCGGATCATTTTCATGCATTTTGTGCTGCGCGCGATTTGAACTTCACCATCGAGCAATGGATTGCGTACTGGAAACGTCAGTTCCGTCTGAAGCACGGGCAGGAGGAATGGAGGTTTCAATCACGCGGCTGGCATCACCGCCTGCGTGATGGCGAGAACCACTCACAGAAATGGCTTTACGTGCAGGAAAACCCATTGCGCAAAGGACTGGTGAAGCGCATGGAAGACTGGCCATTCAAAGGCCGGGTATTCGATCTGATGTGGACTGGGAAATAGTGCCACGCCCTCCGGTGCGCCGGTGGGGCGAGGCTCCTGACGAGCCGGAGCGAGGAGGAAATGTGTTATTGAACGACGGCTCGCGGGGACGCTCGCCCCACCAGCGCCACTGCAATCCATCGTCATCTCAATATGCCCGCGCCTCCTTCTGCACAAGACCCTTCACGATCGCGACACTGGCCGATGTTCCGAGCCGGTTCGCCCCGGCCTCGATCATCGCCAGCGCCACCTTCGCGTCGCGAATGCCCCCCGAAGCCTTCACGCCGAATTTCGGGCCGACCGTCTCCCGCAACAGCCTAACGTCTTCCACCGTCGCGCCCGCCGCGCCGAAACCGGTGGAGGTCTTGACAAAGCGCGCTCCACTCTCCACCACCAGGCGGCACGCGCGGATTTTCTCTTCGCGCGTCAACAGGCAGGTTTCGAGGATGACTTTGACGGGACGCTCGTCCGCCGCTTCCACCACGTCGCGCAACTCGCGAAGAACGTATCGATCCTCCCCGTCTTTCAGCCGCCCGAGGTTGATGACCACATCAATCTCCTGCGCGCCATCGTCAACGGCCGCTTCGGCTTCGAACCGCTTCGCGTCGCTGGACATGGCGCCAAGGGGAAAGCCGACCACACTGACAACCTTGATATCGGCGCCTTCCAGAAAATGCCGGGCCAATTCCGTTCGCGAACCGTTGACGCAAACGCCGTAAAAGCGGTGGTCGCGGGCTTCGGCGCAGACTTTCTCAATGTCCTGGGCCGTGGCCTCCGCCTTGAGCAGGGTGTGATCGATATAAGCCGCCAGTTGTGCCGGCAAGAGAGAGCGCATGTCCATAACCTGTCATCAGCGTGGGACATGTCATCAGAACCGTCAACCGCGCAAACAAGGACATGGAGATTGAATCGCGGAGGAGCGGAACGCCGGATTCATTCGGCAGCACGGGACGCGGGCGGTGGTTCTGCCGGATGAATCCAAAAGTATGCAGAACGAGGAACCACGAAGTACTTAGCGCGGCGCAGCCGCAACCTAGATCGAGCATGGAGGACGGAGAATGGAGAATGGAAAGACGCCCTCACCCCGCCCCTCTCCCATCGGATGGGAGAGGGTGGCCTCCGGCTGGGTGAGGATCGCCTGGAACAATTTGCGCGGCCTGCGCAGGCGGGCGCCGGGGGCCCGGTCATTTCTCCGCCAGCTTCAACTGGGCGTTCAACTTATACACCTTTCCGCTCTTTGTCGGAAACTCCGCCTCCTTGTCCCCAAACCGCACCTTGCAGGGGTTGCCCAAGAGCGAATGGATCGTCGCGCTCACGAGTTGTCCGCCTTTCCAGCTCATGTCCACTTCGAATCCGCCGCGCGCGCGCAAGCCTCTGACCGACCCATCCGCCCATGCCTTCGGCAAGGCGGGCAGTAGATCCAGCACTCGCACTTCGGACTTCCCACTTCGCACTTCCGTCTGGTGGCTCTGCAGCAGCATTTCGGCAATGCCGGCCGTGCCGCCGAAGTTGCCGTCGATCTGAAACGGGGGATGGCTATCGAGCAGGTTGGGCAAGGTCGATTTCTGCAGCAGCGCGACCAAATTCTGGTGCGCTTTCTCGCCATCGTGAAACCGAGCCCAGAAATTGACGATCCACGCGCGGCTCCAGCCCGTGTGCCCGCCCCCGTGGGCGAGCCGGTGATCGATGGTTTTGCGCGCGGCGGCCAGATACTCCGGGGTCTGGTTCTGCGTGAATTGGCAGCCCGGATGGAGGCCGAACAGATGCGACATATGGCGGTGACCCGGTTCCGGTTCCTTGAAGTCCTCGGCCCATTCCATCAGCCGCCCGTCCGGGCCGATGCCCGGCCAGGCCAGTTTGTCGAGAGCGGCCCGGACCTGCTCGGTCAGGTCATCCTGGAGGCCAAGTTCACGCGCGGCGGCGAGGAAGTTGTTGAACGTGTCCCAGACGATTTCCTGGTCCATCGAGTCACCCATGGAGACGCTGTGGTTCCTGCCGTCCGGGCCGATGAATTCGTTTTCGGGCGACGCGCTGGGACCCGACACCAGCTTGCCGGTCTTCGGATTCGACACCAACCAGTCGAGGAGGAACAGAGTGGCGTCCCGGAGGATCGGATAAGCGCGGTCCTTCAAAAATACGCGGTCGCCAGTGAACCAGTAGTGCTCGATGAAATGCCGCGTGCACCACGCGCCGCCCATCTGCCACAGGGCCCATTTGGGCTCGCCGCCCGTCGGCGTGTACAGCCACGCGTCGGTCGTGTAGTGGCCGACGAATCCGCGCGCGCCGTAATAATCCTGCGCCGCTTTGCGGCCCGAAGTGGCCGCGTAGGCCTCGATGAAGTCAAAGAACGGTTCGTGGCACTCGGAGAGATTGCACACCTCGGCCGGCCAGTAATTCATCTGGATGTTGATGTTGATGTGGTAGTCGGATCCCCACGGCGCCCAGATGTCCTTGTTCCAAATGCCCTGCAGATTTGCCGGCAGGCCACCGGGCCGCGACGATCCCATCAGCAGGTAACGGCCGTATTGGAAGTAAAGCGCGGCGAGGTTCGGATCATCCGCGCCGTTCTTCACGGCCTCCAGACGCTCATCGGTCGGCTTGTCCGGCGGCGCCGAGGACGAAAGTTGCAGGTCCACACGGCGGAACAAGCGGCGGTGATCGGCGATGCTGCGTTCCTTGAGTCTGGCGTAGGAAAGCCGGGCAGCCGCGTCCACTTCCCTGAGCGCCCGCGCACGAAAATCGGCGGTGAGCGGTTCCAGAGGGTTCTTGCGGTTGTAGTCGGTGGCGGCGGCCAGGAGCAGCGTGACTTCATTGGCATTGCTGATCCAAAGCCGGTTTCCGTCAGTGCCGACTTGTCCGCCCGCAGGCACGGCTTTCAGCGCGGCGGCAAAGTTGACGCCGCTCACCCGGTTGCCCGCAGGCGTCTGCCGGCTCATGATGAGTGTGTCCGGGCCGGACGCCGCCACCTCCACATCAGGCCGTTTCAATTCCGCGCTGAAGCTGATTTTGCCGGGGCGGGCCGCCGAGAGATGGATGGCGAGGACCTGGTCGGGCGCACTCGAGAAGACTTCGCGGCGATAGGCGACTCCGTCCATGGTGAACGTGGTGGCCGCCACGCCGGCGTCCAGGTCCAGGGAGCGGCGGTAATCCGCCGCCGCGTCCTTCCAGCCGGTGGTGAGAAACAAGTCCCCCATGGTCTGGTAGCTGTTTCCTTCTCCCTTTCCGATCAGCAGTTTGGTGCGGACCAACGCCTCGGCTTCGGCGTACTTGCCGTCAAAAAGCAACTGCCGGATTCCGGGCAGCGCCTTGTAGCCGCCCGCGGGAATCGGCTGCGGGCCACCGCCGGACCAGATCGTGTCTTCGTTGAGCTGGATTTGTTCGCTGGCGACCCCGCCGAAAACCATCGCGCCCAGCCGCCCGTTGCCGATCGGCAACGCCTCCTCCCATCTGGAGGCGGGATGATCGTACCATAGCGAGAGGCTGGCCTGGACCGCCGGCGGTCCGGGTTCCCCGTGCGCTGCGAGAGCCACTAATCCCGTCAATGCGAACAGACTTCCTGTATTCATATTCGTAGTCGAATAAAGCGTGCGGCCGTCACTCGCGAGCAACCGATGAGCCTGAATCGCGTCCCGCTCGAAAACGCCCGTGGCATCGTAAGAACTTTTGCTGGCACCGCAACAAAACTAGAGCGCACCTTCTCTGCCAACGAACCGCCCTTAAGTGGCCGTACGCATTTTTGTCCCACGTGGGACAAAAATGCGTTGCAGGTAATTACTGATGGAATGATGGCAGTTGACGCCCGGCTTGCCGGAGAACTTCCACCCGCCGCCGCCAGGCCCGCTGTCCCAGATAGTCGGGAGGCAGAATTCTCTGCGGAAGCAGGGGATCTCTCGTGACCGCCTGCAACCACGCGGCACGCTCTACGGTCGCCCAACTCAGCAATGCATTGGCTGTCGCTTCATTCCGCAGGGCGGCACGTGGCCGCTGGTCGAGGACTTTCAAGTGCCGGGAGTAGCAACTGTTGACCGCTACGAAATCCCAGGCCCCGGAAACGATTTCCGCATCCGATTCCCCAGCACAAGGTCGTGCCTCCAGCAAAATCAGCGACTTCACTCTGGTTGGACCCCGTGCGAGGATTTCATGTTCTCGCTCTAACGAATCGGGGGTGATCCAAACACTGTCCTGGAGACAGCCAAACCCCTTGTTCCGCAGATAGCGTCGCAACCGCGTGCGGTGGGTGTTTCGCGTAGAAGGAATGTCAAACACCACCAATCGCCAGCGGCCGTCCCATTCGCGTGACCATAGGGCCGGGGGATCGCGTCCTCCAAGGGCGCAGAGGCGTCCCTGCGACGTGAGGCGATAGAGTCGGTCGTTCGGCACGCCACGATCCCGCTCCAGAAACTGCTTCCTCTCCAGCACTGCCACCTGACGCAGCAGACCGTTCCGGTAAGCCCAACCTTCGTACGAATCCGTGAGATTGCGAAACGTCGGCCGGCCCAGCGTGTCAACTGACCAAAGCAAGAGAGCCAGAAAATCCTCGGTTTTGGAATGCACGCCAGATGATGTTGGCAGTTCGCCCGCTGCTTTGCCATCAAAAAGCTGTCGCCCTAGAAATGTCCCACGTGGGACAAATTCCGGGAGTGAGGGCATTTTCAGAAAAACGGGGCTGTTAGCATTACAGAAACAAGCTAACCTCGGGGCGTGGCTGGTGGACCGGCAGCGGCAAAGTTCAGCCCGCGGGCCCGCAGTGAAGGAACCGGTCGGCTGCGGCTCAAAAGTCAGTGATGGGTTTGTGTCTGGGCACCAGCGCTTTGATCATGCCCCACGCGGACAGATAGCTCAGGGCACAGACGATGAACATGATCAGGTAGGCGGTCTGCGGTGTTTCTTTGAAGACGTCCGTTAGTCTGCCCGCCAGCATCTGTATTATCACACCGCCAATGCCGCCGGCCATGGTGCCTATGCCCGTGACCGAAGCCACGGTTTTCTTCGGAAACATGTCCGAAACCGTCGTAAAGAGGTTTGCGGACCAGGCCTGATGTGCGGCGCACCCGACGCAGATTACGGCAACCGCCATTACCGACGCCATTTTCCCAAAGTGACCGACGTTTCCGAAGTACTGGGTCGTCAATACGGTCAACGGGAACAGGGCGATGATAAACATGGCCGTCATACGGGCCTTATAGACGTGCATTCCTCTTTTTATGAGTGTCATGGGAATGCTGCCTCCATAAACACTGCCTATAATGGCCACTCCGTACACAATGAAGGTCGGCAACATTACCTCGCGTTTCGTCATGCCGAATTGCTTGTTTAAATAGTCTGGCAGCCAGAAAAGATAGAACCACCAGATGCCATCGGTCATAAACTTGCCGGAGAAGAACGCCCAGGTCTGGCGGTAACCGAAGAGTCTGCCCCAGGACACCTTCCCTTTGTCACCGTTGGCATTGGGCACCGTGGCCTCATCGTCGACGTGGATGTAAGCGTGCTCCGCCTTCGAAAGCCGTTTCTGGTTGGCGGGAATGTCGTAAAGCCAGAACCAGAAAATCAGCCAAAGAAAGCCTGCCACGCCTGTGAGAATAAACGCCATCTTCCATCCCTTCTGATCGCCGAAATAGACCATGCACCAGGGAACGAAAAGGGCGGCCATCATGGCGCCAAAATTCGAGCCGCTGTTGAATATCCCTGTGGCCAAGGCTCGTTCTCGCTTGGGAAACCATTCGGCGACCGTTTTGATGGATGCGGGGAAATTCCCGGCCTCGCCGACGGCGAACGCGCTGCGCACGGCAATGTGCATCACCACTAATCGTCCGACAAAAGCATTCAGAATCCCAAATATGGACCAGGCGATGAGCGAAAGAGCCAAGCCCAGCTTGGTTCCGATTTTATCAATGAGCCATCCGACCAGAACTGTCATTCCTGCGTATATTCCCGTGAAGAAAGAAGTCAAATAGGCGAAGTCGGTGTTCGACCAGCCGAACCCTCCCTGCGCTGCCGGCGCGCAGAAGAACTCCTTGAGAAAGCTGATGACCTGCCGGTCCATGTAGTTGACGGTGGTGGCAAAAAACAACAAGCCGCAGATCACCCAGCGATAGTTTGATGTCGCAGGGGGATTGGCCGGAACGTTCGACAAAGTGCCTCGGCCGGAGGAAGCGGTTGCCGTGGGGTTGGACATAACTCAAGGGGTTATAATCGTTTGTCAGAGTTGATCATTTGAAACGCCAAGGTCAAGCCTGCACGCTGTCGGCGGGATTATCAGGGGCCAATACGGATGTAACCAGCCCTGTTTTGTGCATTTCACCCGCGAATTTCTGATCTTGACCCAAGAATTCAGTTGAACCCACAGATAAACGCAGATGGGGGATCGTTGAGATCCTTTCGATGGCTCACTTTTCAGTGGTCAAAGCAACCCGGCCCCTTTCCAGCTCTCGGGTGCGTCTCATCCGCGTGAATCCGCGTCCATCCGTGGTTGCTCTTCTGCACACCTGCCACACGTACTGACCTGGAAGTCATCTCGCCGACATCGCGTCACGGTCAGCCCACTTTTTCCACACGTCGCGGTCATAAAGCATCTGCAGGAACACACCGCCGACGACTGATCGCGCCTGGAACCCAACCTGTTTGCCGGTCTTCGTGTCATACCAGTCCGTCAGCGGCACGCGCGTCGGCGTCTCGTTCAGCCAGCGGTAAAGCGGGTCGAGCAATGCATCGAAATCGGCCCGGTCCTGTGTGAGCGTCGCCGTCCAAAGCGTCCAGTCGAGCTTTGTGTAATCCTTCCGGTTGTCGAGTGGCAGCCCATATTGGTTCTGATGACTCCTGTAAAAATCCATCTCGGCGGTCCAGGTTCCGTCGGGCGCAAGTCCGAAACCCAGGATGCGGTCCCAGACGGCGTTGTATTTCTGGCTCCACGTGCCGGGCTTGTCGAATGCCAGCCGGAAATGTCTGTCGTCTTCTTGCGCGTCGGCACCCCAGCGGTGCGCGAATTCCTCGGTCAGGCTGCGGTACGACGACGCGTTGTTGGTGTCACCGCGCATTTCGCACAACCGGGCAAACGAGGCCAGGGCCACAATGGCTTTGGCCGACAGGTTCACGTTGTGCGCCAGGTGCCCGGCGAAATCGTCGGTGCACAATTGGTTTTCCGGGTCAAACCCTTTGGTTTTAAGATACTCCGCCCACTTCTCCAGCACCGGCCAGCAGGCGTCACAGAAATGCGCGTTGCCTTCGACCTGCGCCAGTGCCGCGAGCAGGATCAGCATGTTGCCGGTTTCCTCGACCGGCATCTGGTCGTCTTCCGTCTTCTCGCCTCCGCCGTAAACCTGCCCGTTGGCGAGCGGGTAGGTGCCAAGATCATGCGGGGCGAACGGGAACTTCCACCGCGATGACGCGGCGTAATCGAGAATCGGCGCCAGCATCGCTCTCGTGAGCGCCGGGCTGAACAGCAGGAATTGCGGCGCCATCGGGTAGATCACGTCCACGGTGCCGATGCAACCGTTGGAGAAGTTCTCCTTCGGAAACATCAGCGGCCGGCCCTTGGTGTCGGCGACAACCTTGTTGGCGGCGACGCATTGGCGATAGGCGAGAGCACAGAGCCGGGCGTATTTCTCACCACCCGCTTTCCGGAGGTCGGTCATGAGTTCGGCGTCGAACTGTTCGCAGCGGCGCTTGAGCGACTCGTATTCCGCAGCCGATTTCTTGAGCAGATCTGTGGCATCGTCGCCTTTGCTTCGCCAATAGGGCCGCAGGTTCCTGCCAAAATACTGGATCGAGAATTCGTCGTCGTAGGCAAGTAGAAGCCAGCGAGAGACGGGACTGGCGCCAACTTTTCCGCAATCGAAAGCGAAAGAAGTAATCAGGTCACCCGCTGACGCCACCCGCGGAATCAGTTTCTCGATGGGCCGACTGATGCCCTCTGTGGCGAAAACCTCGCGCCATAGATCCTTGGAAACCACGGTTGCGTCTTCCGGCTGCTCGAACCCTGGCGCCGCCACATACAAGTGACCCCAATCGATGCGGAGATCATCCCCTCGCTTCGCCAAAACCGCCTGTTCGGTCGAGCCGATCTTCATCACGGCGAGGCTCGTCATCTTTTCACCGGCCCAGGCGACCTGCTGCGTGGCGACGTTGACCGTGAGTTCCGCCGAGCCGTCGAAATAGAGTTGCACCTCGGGCTTTTTGAAGCCAGTGGAAACGATCTCCCATGTCACGTAAGTCACCGGCCGCGAGTAAACCATCAAATCGTCCGGCAACGCGGGTGTCATGAAGGTGAGCGCGGCTCGCACCCCTTCGCCTTCGAACGTGTAAATCGTCCGCGTGGGCAGCACCTCCAGGTTCGTTTGCGGCAGCGCGGGCACGCCGGCCGGCTCCTTGCCCATGAGCCGAAAAGCTTTGCCGTCGATCCGCATCAGGCTGGTGAGCCGATGTGGTTTGCCGGTCCAGTGCACCGTGTCGGCGTCGGTGAGTCTGTCGGCGGGCGACCAGATGCTGAAATACGGGTCACACGCCACCAAAGGCACGGCCGGCGGGCGCAGGGCGGCGTTGGTCTGGGCGGTTGCCGCCGGCTCGAGGCCGCCGCTGCGTAGAAACAGCGCCAGGCAGAGAACGTGCAAAAGCGACCTGCCCCCGCGTTTCGTCGAGTCTCGGGTTCCAATTCTTCTCATAGTAATCAATTGTTCAGGCATCGTCCCAGGCTTCGATTCCGGGCACGATTGCGGGTTAGAGTTGGCTGCACAGAACGCAAATGCCGGGAGCAACGACAAAGTTAAGGAAATAAATTCGCGCTTCGCAGTTCACACTTCGGACTTTCGCTTCACCGCGCCAGCCAGCCGCCATCCACCGCCAGGATGTGGCCGGTGACGTAGTCGGAGGCGGCGGATGCCAGAAAAACCAGCGCGCCTTGCAGGTCCGCCGGCTCGCCCCAGCGGCCCGCGGGAATGCGCCCGAGAATTTCGGCGCTGCGTTGCGCGTCAGCGCGCAATGGCGCGGTGTTGTCGGTGGCCATGTAACCGGGAGCCACGGCGTTGACGTTGATGCGATGCGGCGCCAGTTCGTTGGCGAAAAGCCGGGTCAACCCCATCACCGCGCTTTTCGATGCCGTGTAGGACGCAACGCGGATGCCGCCCTGGAAGGAAAGCAGCGAGGCGATGTTGATGATTTTGCCGCCGCGTCCCTGTTTGACCATCTGCCGGGCAACGGCCTGGCTCAGAAAGAACACCGCTTCCTGGTTGATTTTGATGACGTCATCCCAGTCCGTTTCGGAGAATTCCAGCAACGGCGCGCGGCGAATGATCCCGGCGTTGTTGAGCAAAATGTCGATGCCACCGAGTTCCTTGACCACGGTGCCCACGACCTGTGGCACGCTGGCACGCTGCATCAGGTTGGCCTTGACCTGGCAAACACGCCGGCCCAGCGCGCGGACTTTTTGCGCCGTCTCGTCGGTGCTGATGATGTCCACAACGGCAACGTCCGCGCCGGCTCCGGCGAACCCGAGAGCCGCGCCCTGGCCCAGGCCCCGGCCCGCTCCGGTGACGATCGCCACCTTCCCGTTCAATTTAAATTTATCGAGGATCATAATTGAATTGGTGGGGCGCGTTGTCCTCAACGCGCCGCTCGGCGGGCTGGGACAGCCCCGCTCTGCTTACCGCAGCGTCTCCACCGGCGCCGGATCCATGTCGTCAAACGCCTGGTTCTCACCACCCATGCCCCAGCAAAACGCGTAGGCGCCGGTGCCGCAACCGCAATGGACGGACCAACTCGGCGAGATCACCGCTTGCCGGTCCGCGACAACCAGATGCCGCGTCTCCTGCGGCACACCCATGAAATGCATCGTGCGCCGCTGCGGTCCCAGGTCGAAATACAGGTAGATCTCGGAACGCCGGGCGTGCGTGTGCGGCGGAAGCGTGTTCCAGACCGCTCCCTCCTGCAGCCGGGTAAACCCCATGACCAACTGGCAGCTTTTGATCCCGCCCGGATGAATGTATTTGTGAATCGTTCGGCGGTTGGCGCCGGCCGCCGTGCCCAGTTCGACCGGCATGGCGTCCTTGGTCTGCGCATGGGTTGTCGGATGCTGCGCGTGCGCGGGATAGCTTAGCAGATAAAACGCAGCCGGGTTGGCCGCGTCACGGCTCGAAAAAGAAACCTTCTGGCTGCCGCGCCCGACATACAGACAGTCGAGTTTGGCCATCGCAAACGATTTGCCGTCTACATCCACGGCCCCGGCGCCGCCGATGTTCAGAATCCCGAGTTCCCGTCGCTCACAAAAATACGCCGCTCGCAATTCGGTATCCGCCCCGAGCGGTAGCGGCGACCGCGCCGGCACGGCCGACCCGACGATGGCACGGTCCGCGTCGGTGTAAGCGCATTCGACCTTGCCCGGTGTGAACAGGGACTCGATCAGGAAGGCCGCGCGCAGTTGTTCGGTGTCTAGTTTCTGGTACTCGTTTTGATTCGGTGAGAAACGGATTTGCATAAATCAGAATGGAAACCACAATTTGTTTGCATTTGGCTGCGGCTATGCCGCGCTGGCTTCATCTGTGGTTTTGATCGTTAGCCACTTTTCGGGCAAACTCAGACACATACTTCACCCAGGTTCCCTTATCCGGAAAATCGCCGCTCTTCGTCCAGCACGCGCCGGCGTAGTAAACAACCGGGCAATTGCGATGGACGGTTGTTTCCAGAAATGCCTGTTCCTCCGTTTCCCTCGATCTCGCGGCCGAAGTCATCACCACGCCACAACCCATCGTCCCGTTTCCGGCCTGTTCCGGTTCCCAATACGCCATCCAGGAATTGTGATCGCCGAACTCGATCGCGCCGCCGCCTTCGCGTTTCACGATGCCGACCACGAGCGGGAGATCCTCGGGCGCGTCCCAGTCCCAGGCCATCAGGGTCTCGATCCGGTTCAGATTCGATCCTGTTTCTAGCGTCACGCGTTTGGTTTCGCGAACCTCGATGCCGCCGGCGTCAAACGGCGCGTACGTCAGTTCAAAGGTCGCGCGCGACGGTCCGCATTCGACGATGTGCCAGGTCAGAAAGTTGTTCGCGACGTAAAGTTTGCCGCCGCGCCAGATGCCGGTCCCGCCGCAGCCCCGGCTCGGCCCCACTTTGTACATGTCAAGTCCCTCGCCATGGTCCTCGTGATAATCCGCGGAATAATACCATTTCTCAATCACCGGCCGACGGGTGCGTTTGACCCAGACATCCATGCCGCTGCTGATTTCTCCCGTGCGTTCGAGCGCGGGACCATACACACGAAAGGCGATACGATCGTTTTCCCACGCAAAATCATCCCGGCGCTGCGGCAGGAACGCGCAGTAAGCCGCAGCCGGTTCCTCGCCGAGCGCAAGCCGGTACATCTCGCTGCCGGCCAGCAAAAACGCGCCGACGCCATAAACGTCGGAATGCGCCGGGTCAAACTCTTTGGGATCGGCGCCGATGGGCTGCACATGCTCGAGCCGGCCCTGAGGGGTGACGCATCGAACGAGCGCCTTCCATCCCCTGCGCACGATCGGCTCATAGGTGGAGCGATTCAAAATGCCGCGGTTGACGCCCCAGGCGAGCGCGAACGTGTAGAAGCCGGAACCGCTTGTTTCTTTCAGGGGATAAGACGCCGGATCCAGCAAGCTGGAGCGCCACAATCCATCGGACTGCTGGAGGGAAGCGATTTTAGCGGCCATTTCCTGGAACTGCTGTTCGTAGAATTTGCGATCCGGATAATCCGGCGGCAGGTTTTGCAGCACCCGGGCCAGGCTGGCCATCACCCAGCCGTTGCCGCGGCTCCAGAACACGTTCTTCCCGTTCGCCTCACTCGCGGCGAAATAGCGGCTGTCGCGAAAGAACAGGTGCTCTTCCCGGTCGTATAGAAAATCGTACGTCGCGTGCCATTCGCGGTTCATGAAATCGAGGTAGCGCCTGTCGCCGGTGGCGTTGAAAAGCCGCACCCAGACCGGGGGGCCCATGAACAGCGAGTCGCACCAGGACCAGCGCCCGGCGGAAGCGTCGGCGACGAAATGAAGATCGTTCGTGTTCGGGTGCGCGAGGATGTAATCGAATTGCTCCTTGGTCGGGCCGAGCATGGGCGGGTCGCGATGCTGCAAATACAACTCCAGATAGGTCGCCGCCACCGCGTGGTCGTCGGCGTGATAAACGCGTGTGCCCGGTTTCCAGGCCTGTCGCGAGCCCATTTCGATCATGGCGTTGTGGTACTTCGAATCATCGGCGATATAGCTGAGCGCGGTCACCCCGGCGTACAAAGCGCCGTGCGTCCAGTCGTCCGGCGGGTGCCTGGGCGGCTGGACCAACTGCCAGTCAGCCACCTGTTTCATGGTGGCGAGAATCGCTTGCGGGGAGAACTCGGTCGAGATTTTGGGGGCGATCGTCCCGGACACAGACCTGGCTGGAGGGGCAAGGAGGAGACAGGCTGACAAGAACGCCGCTTTTTTCATGATCTGTTGCGGTTGACAGGTGCCGCGCCGACATCTTGGCGGAATTGTGTCGTCCGTCAATCCTGCTTCATACTGCCGCCGATGAACGGGCGTGTCCGTACACTGCCACCGGTATCTGTGTCCCTCTGTGTGCATCGGCGGTTTCCTTTTGCATCGAGCCGAGATATAACTCACCGCCGCAGTTTTGAGGGGAGCGACTGACGGGTAATGGCGCAATTTTGCCCAAAAAATTGGTGGGGCGAGTGTCCGCACGAGCCGGAAACCGGACGATTTGACAGATCAGCGGCTCGCCGGGAGTCTCGCCCCACCGAACCGTCCCACTACCCGCTGTCGATAATGCTTGACGGTGTCCGTCGCATCCGCGCTAATGTTGAGCAACAAGCTTCAAACCTCAGCACTGATTCATTTTATGAGCGAACCGAAAATATCAATCACAAATCTACCATCATCGCCACGACAACCAGGCCAGCCCGTCCCACCCGGTCCACCGAGCCAGCCAAACCAACCAGCGCAAGCAGGCCCGCCGGCCAGGCCGAACACGGGAATGGCCGTTCTGTTCAAGATCGGTTTTGTTGTCCTTCTGATCGCTGCGGTCTTTTTCGTCATTCTCGCCATCACAATGCAGTCACAATTAAAGCAGGCCAGGAACGAGAGCGTCCAACTGCAATCGCAATTGACGCAAGCGCGGGACGAGATGGGGAAAGCGCAGGCAAGCGCCCAGGAGTTGTCCGGCGAGGCGACAAAATTGCAGGCCCAGTTGGAGCAGGCCAAGGGCGAGCTTGCCAATGCCAAAGCGAACGCGGAAAAAGCATCGGGCGAGATTGCCAGGCTGCAGGCGCAACTGGAGCGGGCCAAGAGTGAAGCTGCCGACGCCAGGGCGAACGCGGAAAAAGCATCTGGCGAGCTTGCCAGGTTGCGGGTGCAACCACAGGCGCAACCACAGGCGCAACCAAAGCCGATAGTGGTTGAGCCCGCGCCAATAACACCCACGGCTGCCAGTTCCAAAGAAATGCCGCTGAGCGTCTCATTTCGAAATGCGATCGTCGGCGACGGAAAGGCCGTTGTGCTCCAGAATACCTCAAGCGACACCTTGTTAGTGAATGTGAAATTCACCGACCCAACCGCCACCACGCACCAGGTGTACCACCTGGTGCTGGACGGCGGCGCCATCAAGGAACTTGGATCTTTGGGAGCATGGAAGCTCGGTTCAGGCGACAGGATCGAAATTGAAAGTGCGGACTACGCTCCGATCGTAAAGACCGCGCCTTGATCAAAGGGTTTTAAAGCATTTGCCAAAAGCAGTTTCCCGCCAGGCAGGGATGCGTTGCGCCGCGTCCAGAGAAGGGGTCGACCCATAGTTCGGGTCGATCTTGCAATTCTAGCGACCGAAACTATGGGTCGATCCCGGTTGGGGACATTTTGACTGAAGGAGTCAACCGCCGGCTAATTGAGCATTCGCCTCTGTGTTCGGGTCAGTGTGCTGCGCCACGAGCGCGGGGGCAGCATCGCAATGCCGAAGGGATTCTCCAATACCGTCAAATCGCGGTCGCGTACAATGATGGTGCGTGCTCTCCCGCCGGGAGCGCCGCCGAAATGAATTTGTCGTCCTTCGGGTCGCGGCAGACCCGCTGTCCCAATGACGACAGGGTTGCCCATAACGCCAAAGCCCGCGGTCTTTCCAACCACAGATCCGTGTCACTCGTGAAATGCTGCTCTTGCTTCACACGCTCCAGCACCACCGCGCATTCGGCAAAGATTTCCTCACTCACCACAGGCAGCAGGATGCCCCGCAGCCACGCTTTGAGGCGGAGGCAGGGTTCGTGATGCCAGAAAACGCCTGCCACGAAGACGCCGGTGTCAATCACGGCTGCCTTCATCGCGCACCTGACGCAACGCACGTTTCACGATAGCCGCTGCCCGCCTGGCAGAGTGCTTCCTCATGGGGGTCTGTTCCAAAAGTTTCTCGACCTGCCGTTTGCCCGGTGGTTTCACGGCCCGGATCAACAAGCCGTCCTCGCCCAGGTCGAACACGTTCAAGGGCTCGCCGCGCTCCAGTCCTTCGCGCCGGCACCAGTCCAGGGGAAACACGGTCTGGCGCTTTTCTATCAACGTCATCGTCGTCGCTTTCACGGTAACGTTCTATTACCGCACTCGGGCCGTTATTCAGGCGGATTCCGCCCAACAATGGCCACAACATTTTGCCGACGACCTGGATCGGGGAGGTGTGGCTGGTGAAGCAAGGTGACGGTGCGGGAACGCCTACTCTGTCGGCAACGTGTTCGTGTGTGAATCGAATACCGAGAATCAACCAGAGAGTAAACGAATAGACCAACAAGATTGCCAGGAATCCGGTAGTGGTACAGTTTGGCAGCCCGTTGAAGAAGCAGGAGCCGACGTGAGGAGGCTCTGAAAGAGAGCTCGTTTCCGAAGAAAGAATGAGCCTCGTCACCTCCGCTCCTGCGAATGAAGCTGGTTTTGAACAGCCTGTTAGCCAAAAAGTCCCACCGTCGCGGTGATCCTCGCAAGGTGTGATCGCCTTGGAGGGAAGCGCTTTGTCGCTTCCCTGATTTCTTGGGAACTGACGGAGCAGCGCCCTCCAATCAACGCGGGGCTCTCCGGGAGTCTCGCCCCACCGAACTATACCACCACCCGGAATTCTGTCAGTGCGCGGGAACCGGTTTCGCCCCGCGCCACACGCGCTTGAACAGCAACACGACCGGAAGACAGCACAGGCAGAGAAAGCCGAACAGCCGGAAGTTGTCCACGAACGCCCACAGCCTGGCTTGCTGAAGCACTTTGTCATAGATCAATCCATATGCCTGCAGCGTCGCGGCGACGGGATCGCCGTGCGCCGCCAGGGCGGTTTTCGTCACCGCGACCTGGTGCACAAACGCCGCGTCATAAGGGGTTGTGTGTGACGCGAGCACGACCTGGTGGACCTGCGCGTCCCGAGCCAGCATCGTGGTGACGAAGGCGATCCCGAGGCTACCGCCGATGTTGCGCATGAGATTGTAAATGCCGGTCGCGTTGCCCATCTGGTCTTGACGCAGGTAGGCAACCGTGGAAGTGGTCAGCGGCACGAAGATAAAACTGATGCCAATACCGTTGACCACGCTGGGCCAAATGACTGTCGCCATGTCCACCGAAAGGTTGATGCGCCCGAGCATAAAAGAAGACACGGCCACCAGGACGAACCCCGTCCACAACAAATAGCGGTTGCGCACCCGCCCGACCAACCGGCCCACGACGATCGTGGTGGCGAAGGAGGCCAGCCCGCGCGGACTGAGCGTCAGCCCACTCCCGAGAGCCGTATAACCCATCAGCGTTTGCAGGTAAATGGGGATCGCCGCAGTCGTGCCGTACAGGACCAGGCCCAGCATCGTGATCAACGCCACTCCGGTCGCGAAATTGCGGTTCTTCAGCACGCGCAAATCCACGACGGGATGCGCCGAGCGCAACTCCCAGATCAACATGGCGCTGAACGCCACCGCCGAAATGCCGGCCAGCCAGCAGATCCAGTCCGATGCGAACCAGTCTTCCTCCTGGCCTTTGTCGAGGACGATCTGCAACGTGCCCAACCAGAGGGCCAGGAGCGCAAAGCCGGCGAAGTCCACCGTCGCGTGTTTGTTGCGGCGGATGTACGGCGGGTCCTCAATCACTTTCCCGGCCATCAGGAACGCGACGATGCCCACGGGCACGTTAATGAAGAAAATCCAGCGCCAGGAATAATTGTCCGTGATCCAGCCGCCGAGCGTCGGACCGAGGATGGGAGCCACGATGATGCCCATGCTGAACGCGGCCATGGCCGCGCCGCGTTTGGCGACGGGAAAACTCTCCAGCATGATCGCCTGCGCAATCGGCACCATCGCCCCGCCGCCCAGCCCCTGCAGGATGCGCGCCACGATCAGGAAACCCAGGCTTGGAGCCATTCCGCACAGCACGGAGGCAAGCGTGAAAACCACGACGCAGAGCAAAAACAGCCGGCGGCGACCGAAGTAATTCGCCAGCCAACTGGTCATGGGCAGGATGATCGCGTTGGAAACCAGATAGCTGGTCAGAACCCAGGTGGCTTCCTCGGGTGTGGCGGACAGGTTGCCGCCGATGTGCGGCAGCGCCACGTTGGCCACCGAAGTGTCGAGCACCTCCATGAACGGCGCCAGCATCACGGCCAGCGCAATCAGCCACCGATTGTGACTCGGGTGCCAGTGTTCCTGCGCGGAGGAGGCCGCGGTTGTCGGAGTGTCCGGCATGCGTTCCCTTAACTATTTCCCAAAGTATGAACAACGACGAAATACGCAGCGCGGCGCAGCCGCAACCAAGATCGAGCACGGAGGACGGAGACTGGAGAATGGAAAGGCGCCCTCACCCCGCCCCTCTCCCATCGGATGAGAGAGGGTGGCCGCCGGCCGGGTGAGGGTCGCCTGGAAAAATTTGCGCGGCCGGCGCAAACTTTCATGGATAGCAGTACGAAATGAGAGTTCGTTGGAGTACAGGGGGGAGCGAGACTCCAGGCAAACCGCCGGTCTGACGATTCTTGCGGTTTCCGGCTCGCGAGGACGCTCGCCCCACCAACTCTTCGGCTGAACTGTACCACCACCCCTTCTTCTCCTTTCGTGTATTTCGTCTATTTCGTGGTTTCTCCGCATCATCCGTGTTTATCCGAGTTCAATCCGCGGTTAAAGAGAATCATTGCGACTGGGCCTGTCGGCCTTCGCGATTCGCCGCCCGCCACCAGATAAACCCGGTGGCCAACGCGAGCATGATCGCCGCGATCATGACAACCACGTCAGGAACCTCGAAATCCATCACCCGGACATAAGGCACCACCGACATGCCCGGCCCGAATACCTGCCCGGTTTCGATCGGTTGATCGAAAAGTATTTTGACCGGGACACGCTGGACCACTTTGACGTAGTTGCCGACCGCGTTTTCGGGCGGCAACAGGCTGAAGGCCGCGCCGCTGCCGGCCTGGATGCTTTCGACGTGTCCGGCAAAAGTGCGGCCGGCCACCGAATCAATCCTGATTTTCACCGGCTGATTGGTGCGGATGTTTTGCAACTGCGTTTCCTTGAAATTTGCCGCCACCCACAGTTCGCGTGGCACGAGCGCCATGAGTTTTTGGCCGACCTGCACGTAATCGCCGTCTTCCACGGCTTTGCGCGTGACCCGGCCGTCCACCGGGGCAGTGATGCGGGTGTAAGAAAGGTTCAAATCGGCCTGCTGCACGTCCACGGCGGACTGGGCGGCTTGCGCCTGCGCGCGTTCCCAGGCTCGGCGTCCCGCTTCCAGCTCGGCCCGGCTTTCGTCAATCTTCGAACGACTGCTGGCCGCCTTTTCCCGGCTTGCCTTCAACGTTGCCTTGGCCCAGGCGGCGCCCGCTCTGGCGGCATCATACTCCTGCGGAGAAATGATCTTCTTCTGCATCAGATCTTCCGCGCGCTTCAAATCGGCCTCGGCGCGATCCGCCGCCGCCTGGTCGGCAGCCGTCTGGGCCTCGGACTGCTTGGCGGTTGCCTCCGCCGTTGCCACCTGCGTGACGAGCCAATCAATGCTGGCCAGGAGTAATTTGACATTGGCCTCCGCCGCGGCCCGCGCCGCGTTCTTTTGAGCGAGCTGGACCTGAAAATCCCTGGGATCAATCTGCGCCAGCAAATCCCCGCGCTTTACCCGTTGATTGTCGCCGACGCAGACCTGGGCGACCTGTCCGGCGGCCCGGGGAGCAATCGAGACGACGTCGGCGCTCAGGAACGCGTCATCCGTGGATTCGTGAGTCAGGCTCTCGGCCAGGTAATGCAGCCCGAAGAAAAACAGCACCGCCAGCACGCACGCGCCAACCCCGATCACCGGCCGCCGTTTCCAGAAGGACGGTTTATTGTTCGGTGGAGCCCCTTCTGCTTTCGTCCGGGAATTCGCACCCTGAATTTGTTCCGCATCCATAGTTTTCCGCATCTGCCGCCGGTGACAGTGAAATAACTAATCGGTTACTTAGTCACGATTGTCCACTCGAAAAGAATCGCAGCCCCACAGCTTGTTTCTTTGCGTTCCTTGCAATCTTTGTGGTTGACGGAAAGTCCAGCTCGCCAGGAATCCCGCCCCATCGGCATCGGCGTTGATCCGCGTGCGTCTCCGGCCCAAAATCCTCGCGCCACGGGCATTGCCGTCGACCCGTCCGATGTTTAGACTCCTGCCGTGAGCACGTTCCCTGTAAGTCCGGAGAAAGAAGCTCGGCTCGCGCAACGCATGGCCGCTTTGCGCGTGAGCGAAGCCGACCTCGAGGAAAGTTTCGTCCGGTCGGGCGGCCACGGAGGACAGAACGTGAACAAAACGGCCACGTGCGTGATGTTGCTTCACCGTCCCAGCGGCATCCAGATCAAGTGCCAGACCACACGCCAGCAAGGACTCAATCGTTTCATCGCCCGCCGGCTGCTGCTCGATAAAATCGAAGCGCAGCAGAAGGGCTACGTCCAGGCCGAGCGCGACCGTATCGAAAAAATCCGCCGCCGGAAACGGAAGCGTTCCCGCCGCGCGCGGGACCGCATGCTTGCCGAAAAAGCGCAGCATTCGGCCAAAAAGGCAGCGCGGCGCACGGTGATTGCGGAGTAGCGCCGGCCCGCTCCATACGCGCTCCCTTCGGACATGCCTGGCGGCAGCGAACTGCTTTTGTGGTTCCTCGTTTCGATGCGCGTCCGAATTTGGCAGTCGAACCCGAGGATTATCGATAAGGCCCAAGTGAGCGAATTCGTGCTTTCCCGTCGCAGGCAATTGTCAGCCAAGCTCTTATCAGACGAATCGTCGTGGCCATTTTTCGAGCGCGCGACCTCTTGACGGCGCGCGGATTCGGTGCGAACTGTTTTTGGCGTTCTTTAACGGGGCGAAGTGGGGCTGAAGAAATTTTGAACAAAAGCAGATCTGAAGTATCTGTTATTGTGAGAGCGAAGACTTCGCTGTTCGTTTAGGGTTAGTATAGAGGTTTTGCTTGTAATGCGGTTCGGACAGCGACCCAATAGTTGGCCGCATTACCCTTCTGAGCGCCTTTGGTGAAGGCGTATAAACCTCGTCACCACGTTGGGCCGGACCTGCGTCCGGCTCTTCGTTTTTCTAGAGGCGACGAATTTCGGCTCGTGAGGACGCCCGCCCCACCGAGGCGACCGAATTCGGCGTTGCTTGGACTCCGCTGAGAGACTAAACTTCACGCTCGATGAAACATCAACTCGACTTTGAAAAGCCGATTCTGGAGTTACAGAGCAAGCTTGCCGAGTTGAAGAAAAACCCGGAGATGCACTCCCTCGGCGTCAGTTTCGAGGAACAGCTCCAGCAGATCGAAACCAAAATCGAGGAAACGCGCCGCCAGATTTTCTCCAACCTGGCCGCCTGGCAGCGGGTGCAACTGGCGCGGCACCCCAAGCGGCCTTTCACGCTCGATTATTTGCAGTCCGCCTTTGCCGATTTCTCCGAACTGCATGGCGACCGGCTTTTTGCCGAAGATCGCGCTGTCGTCGGCGGTTTTGCCTGTCTGGGGGACCATAAAGTGATGGTCGTCGGCACTCAAAAAGGCCGCGACACCAAGGAGAATATTCTGCGCAACTTCGGTTCCGCCCACCCGGAAGGGTACCGCAAAGCGCTTCGGTTGATGAAACTCGCGGACAAATTCGGCCTGCCGATCATCACCCTGATCGACACGGCGGGCGCGTACCCGGGCATTGGAGCGGAGGAACGGCACATTGCCGAGGCCATTGCGGTGAACCTGCGCGAAATGATGCTGTTCCAGGTTCCGATTATCGCCACGATCATCGGGGAAGGCGGCTCCGGCGGCGCGTTGGGCATCGGCGTGGCGGATCGGGTGCTGATTCTGGAAAACGCGTATTACTCCGTCATCAGCCCGGAGGGATGCGCGGCTATCCTTTGGAAGGACCGTTCGGCGGCTTCGAAAGCCGCCGACGCGCTGAAGATCACGGCCAAGGACCTTTTGGAGCTCGGCCTGGTGGATGAGATCGTTCCGGAACCTCTGGGCGGCGCGCACACGGACCCCGACAAGACGGCCGGGAACCTGCAAACCTGTCTGCTCAAGCATCTGGGGGAATTGCTCAAAATGCCCGTCGCCGACCGATCGAAAAAGAGGTACGAAAAATATCGCGCTTACGGACACTTTATTGAGAAACCCGCTCCGCCTGTGGAATCCGTCGAAACCGAAGCCGCGGACAAAAAGCTTCCCGAGGAGAGTTCGCCGGAGAAAACTACGGGCGAACCGTGATCGACAGGTGCAGATGCGGCGCGAGCATTGGGGAGCGCGAGCGGTCCCCGGTCGCAGCCGCGGGGATTTCCGGGAAGCTATCGACGGTCCGGAGCACCGTGCCGATGCAACCCGCTGCGGGCCGGGGCGTCCCGCGCTCCTTGGGTCGCGGCGCGGCCGCGCTGAGCGCTGTGTGGCTCGATTTCTGCGCCGAAGCGGCTTGGAGATTGCCCTGAGCTTTCAATTGCATGCCTGACTCACCCGTGCTCTATCCACTGACATTTCGACCCATTTTCAAGGAACGCGTCTGGGGCGGCCGCAGCCTGGAAACCCTCTACGGGAAATCGCTGCACCCCGGACTGCGCATTGGCGAATCCTGGGAGATCAGCGACCGGCCCGACGACGTCAGCGTCATCGCCGACGGTCCGCTCGCCGGCAAGGACCTGCGCTGGTTGATGGAACATCAGCAGACCGACTTGCTGGGTGGAGCGAAACCGCAGAACGGTCGATTTCCCCTGTTGATCAAACTCCTCGATGCCCGGGAGAAACTTTCGCTCCAGGTTCACCCGCCGGCGGCGGCGGCGCTGGAACTGGGCGGTGAACCGAAAACCGAGATGTGGTACATCGCCCAGGCCGGGCCTGGAGCGGAGTTGTATGTCGGGTTGAAGCGCGGCGTGACGCGGGCGGTGTTCGAGAAGTGCATTCAGACGGGCGGCGTGGCGGACTGTTTCCATCGCCTGCCCGTCAAGGCCGGCGATGCGATGTTTCTGCCGAGCGGCCGCGTTCACGCGATCGGCGCCGGTCTGGTCATCTTTGAAATCCAGCAGAATTCCGACACCACTTATCGGGTGTTTGACTGGAACCGGGTCGGGCTCGACGGCAAGCCGCGCCAACTGCACGTGGCGCAGTCTCTCGCGAGCATGGATTTCACCGATTTCGAGCCTTCGCTTGTGGACACTGTTTTTGCCAGCGCCGGGCGGTTCAAGATCCGGCCTCTGGCCAGACACGCCCTGTTCAAGGTGGACGTGTTTCGGGCGCTCTCGGCTGAGTCCATGGTGTTCAGGCAACCGCGTCTGAGGATCGTGGCCGTGCTCGAAAAGCGAGTGACGGTGACCGATGGAACCCATTCGATGGACCTGCAGCCGGGCCAGTTTTGCCTGCTGCCCGCCAGCCTCAAGGTGGTTGAACTCGCCAATCAGATCGGCTCGAGCTTCCTGCTCGTGGAGCCGGGCGAATGAAATGCGCCAGCCGCGTTTGCCGGGGCGCCGGCTTCAGCCGGCAGCGTTTGACGGGGATGCATATCTGCCGGATGACTCCGGCGTTCCGATTTTCCTGAAACTGGCGGCGGGCGCGAAATGGAGATGAGCCGGCTCATTCATTTCCCTACTTTTCTTTTGACCATTCTGCTCGACCTCAGTATTAGGGAGGCCGTGAAATCCTTGGATCCGGCGCAGTGGCGGAACCGGCCAGGCCAAATCCCGTTCCCCAATGGGAGCAGGACATCGCGCCATGCTTAAGATTCCGGGAACTACGTCGCCGGCTTGGGAAATCTGCAAATCCACAACAACACCGAACCGTGAAAACCAACATGAATGAATGGATGCTTATTCTCGGCGCGGGCGCTTGCGCAATCGGCCTAGTCGGCTGCGCGGCCCTGAGTTCATCATCAGGCAAAATCAGCCAACGACCGTTCGGGACCATGCCGGATGGTCAGCCGGTGGATCTTTACACGTTGCGCAACGCCAACGGGGCCGAAGCCACCATCATCACCTACGGCGGCACCGTCACCACTCTCAAAATGCCGGATAGGAACGGCAACCTGGGCGACGTGGTCCTCGGTTATGATCATCTGGGAGGTTACCTCACCAACAGTCCTTTCTTCGGCTGCCTGGTTGGACGGTATGGCAACCGCATTGCCAAAGGGCAATTCACGTTGGACGGCAAGAGTTACACGCTGGCCGTCAACAACCCGCCCAACCATCTGCACGGCGGCCCTCAAGGATTTGACAAAAGGATCTGGAAAGCCGTCAAGGCGGATGTCGGTCCGCACGGGCCTCGCCTCGAGCTGAGTTATACCAGCAAAGACGGCGAGGAAGGGTATCCCGGCAATCTCAAAGTCAACGCGACTTACACGTTGACGGACGACAATGCGCTGCGCCTGGATTACACCGCCAGGACCGATAAAGCTACGGTGTGCAACCTTACGCACCATTCCTATTTCAATCTCGCCGGCCAGGGCGACATCCTGGGCCACGTCGTCTATATCAATGCCGACAAGTTCACCCCCGTGGACAGCACCCTCATCCCGACCGGGGAGTTGAAGCCGGTGGATGGCACGCCGTTTGACTTCCGCAAACCCACCGCGGTCGGCGCCCGGATCAACGCCGATGACGAGCAAATCAAATTTGGAGGCGGTTACGACCACAACTGGGTCATCAACAAGCAAGCGGGAAAACTGGACCTGATGGCGAGGGTGACCGAGCCGACCACCGGCCGGGTCATGGAAGTCTGGTCCGCCGAACCCGGAGTGCAATTCTACACGGGCAACTTCCTGGATGGCACCATCACCGGCAAAGGCGGCTGGGTTTACAAACAACGCAATGGACTCTGCTTTGAGCCGCAACATTATCCGGATTCGCCCAACCACCCGCAATTCCCGAGCACGGAATTGAAACCGGGCCAGACCTACAAAAGCACCATCATCTACAAGTTTTCGACGCAGTAAGAAAGTGATGTGAAACCGCGCCGCGCAACACCCTGTGGCGCGGCTTGCAACAACCCTGAACAACAAGCATGAACAACCTGATTCCGATCTTCGCTGCCGCTGATACCGGCTCCACCCTGACCCGCCTGGACTGGCTGGCGATCGTCTTCTACTTCGGCATCCTGTTTTGCGTCGCCTGGTGGGTTATCAAACGGCGCAAGGACACCGCCGCGGATTATTTCCTCGCCGGGCGCAACCTGAGCTGGTGGATCATCGGCGCCTCGATCTTCGCGTCCAATATCGGCTCGGAACACATCGTCGGCCTGGCGGGCTCGGGCGCGTCGCAAGGCGTGACCATGGCCCACTACGAACTCCACGCGTGGTGCCTGCTGGTGCTCGCGTGGGTGTTCGTGCCGTTCTATGCCCGCTCGCTCGTGTTCACTATGCCGGAGTTTCTCGAACGCCGGTTCTCGACCGGTTCACGCTACGTCCTGTCCATCGTGTCGCTGATCACCTTCGTGGTGTCCAAGATCGCTGTGGGCATTTTTGCCGGCGGTGTGGTGTTCGCGACGCTGTTGCCGGAGATGCAGATCGTTTTGAGCAGGAGCGGCATGGATCCGTCCGCACTCCGGTCGGTGCTGCAGACCATGCATATCTACAATCCGGAGACCCACGAGCTTCTGATCAACAGTTTCTGGATTGGGTCGGTGCTGGTGATTGCGCTGACGGGGATGTACACCGCGCTCGGCGGCATGCGTGCGGTGGCTTACAACGACGCGGTCCAGGTCCTCGTCCTGATCTTCGGGTCGGCGTTGTTGACGGTTTATGGATTGGTCAAACTGGGCGGCTGGCACGAACTCAGAGTCCTTTGTGGTTCGGACATGTTCAACCTCTGGAAGCCGATCATCCCGGCCGGCGTCGAGGGGAGTTGGGCGCCCGTGTTGGTGAAGAACGAAGCCGGGAAGGTGGTGAAGGAAGCGTGGTATTTCAATCAGGCCTTTCCGTGGCCGGGCATGCTCATTTGCGCGCCGGTGATCGGGCTGTGGTATTGGTGCACCGACCAATACATCGTCCAACGCGCGCTCGGCGCCCCCAACGAGCAAACCGCCCGCCGCGGCAGCATCTTCGCCTCGTTTCTCAAACTCGCGCCCCCCTACCTGTTCATCATCCCCGGGCTCATCTGCTTTGCCCTCGCCAAGAGCGGCAAGGTCGCCGGACTGGAACAGGTTTATGATCCGCAAACCGGTCAGGCGACGGCTGCCGCCCAGGGCGCGTTTCCACTGATGGTCAAATACCTGTTGCCGGCGGGGCTGCGCGGCATCGTGGTGGCCGGCTTGCTCTCCGCGTTGATGGGCTCGCTGGCGGGCGTGTTCAACGCCTGCTCCACGCTTTTCACCGTGGACCTTTATCAGAAGTGGAAACCCGGCGCGTCGCAGCACCAGATCGTGCGCACGGGCCGCATTGCCACCACGGTGATGGTGGTCATCGCCATGGCGTGGATTCCCGTCATCCAGGGCGCACAGGGCTTGTACACCTATTTGCAGTCGGTGCAAGGCTACCTGGCGCCACCCATTTTTGTGGTGTTCTTCTTCGGCGTCTTTTGGAAGCGCCTCAACGCCAAGGGTTGTCTTTGGTCCATGGCCGTGGGCTTCGTCCTGGGAATTGCCCGCATGTTGCTGGACACGCCGGTGACCATGAAATTGCCGGGCTTTGAGAATGGCTACGCGGAAGGGTCATTCCTGTGGATCATCAACAGCATCCCATTTCAGTATTTCAGCGTGCTCATCACCATCGTCTCGGCCATCGTGATCGTCGTGGTCAGCTACCTGACGCGCGAACCGGAGTATGAGAGGATCAAGAGCCTGACCTTCGGCACGGCCACGGCGGAAGACAACGCCAAGACGCGCGCCAGTTGGAGCTGGCATGAAGTCGCGGCGTCGGGGTTCATCCTGATCTGCATTCTGGGAGCTTACCTTTACTTCAGAGGCTGAGCCGCGTCCCTTCAGTCGGGACCACGAAATATGCAGCGCGGCTCGGATGTAGCGGCGGGCGTCACACCTGCCGTAAAGCCGGGCATCCTGCCCCGCGGATTGGGCCACGGCATGACACCCGTGCCCGGATCAGCGAACACCGGTCCGGTCGGCAAGATGCCGCCCCCTCTACGGCAGGCCGGAGGCCCGCCGCTACTTCGGTTGCGGCTTTGCCGCGCTGCGTATTTCGTGGTTCCTCCCTCGGCACAGAGCCGGCCAGGCCAGTCCCGGCACCGCGTCGCAGGATGTGCTCCGCTCAGAGCATTTGCCAAAAGTGATTTTCGAATAGGTAGGGACGGGCTGCGTCGCGTCCACGGCTGCGCGCAGTGAAGCCCTACCCGATGCGGAAATGAAGTATGGCAACCGCGCTAGCGCTTCTGGCCGGCCAGTTGCTCCAGCCAGCGACATGCCGGCGGCAGAACCTGGTCCCACTGGAACTGCCTGGAGCGGTTCCATGCGTTGAGCCGCAAAGCATCGTAAGTTGCCGGGGTATTGAACAGGGCTTGCAGACAATCAGCGATGGATTCCGGCGTTTCGGCTGGAGTCACGATCCCCGTTTGGCCGTTGACAGTTGAATCACTCAGCCCATCAACCGGATAAACGATGGCGGGAGTGCCCATCGCGTTCGCTTCAATCACATTCAACCCCCATCCTTCGCGAATCGACGTATGGATCAGAAAATGGGCCTCGCGCAGCGCGTCGTTCTTCTCTTTCTCAGAAAGCAATCCGGAAAATGTGACGTGCGGATTGATCTTCAGTTGATCGACGGCTCGCCGCAGGGCCGCCGCCGTCTCCCCGGTCCCGACAATATTCAAGTGCGCCGTGATCCCGCGATCGATCAGGCATCCCACCACTTGAATCGCGTGGTCAACCCGCTTGTTCGATGCCAGACGCGATGCGGAAACCAGCTTCAGCGGCAGCCGCAGCGGCTTGGGTTCCAACCCGGTCAGCGGCACGGCATCACATCCGTTGGGAACAACCCTGATGTTGCGAACTCCCCGCGCCAATAAGCGCCTTCGCGTGGTTTCCGAAGGCACCCAAAACGGGATGTTCCGATAGAGTTTATGCGTCCATCGCTCCTGCCAGCGGCCAAGAACGCTCAACGGCCAGGGATAGAACGACGCCCAAATGGGCCCCAACACTTCGTGAATGTAGGCGACGCAATTCGTCCTGCACCACCAGGGCGCAAACCACGGAATTCCATGGTGCTGGTCGATCACCAGGTCAAAAGGTCTTTGGCGGCGATACCACCGGATGGCTTTCAGAATGGAAGTGCCCCTGCCTCCGCCCCGGACGAAACCGATGCCGTCAACCTTTTCTTCGGGACGCCCGCCTTCAAACTCGTTGGCGTACCAACAGACCTCGTGACCTCTTTGAACGAGCGCGCCCAGATACGCCGCCGAAACCCGCTCCGCCCCGCCGGCCAGGGGATTCTTCGGATCTCGCCAATTCAGCATCAAGAAACGCATTAGTCCGCCATATTTTAAAGTGCGACTTGTCTCACAAAAATCGGAATGACATTCCTTCGGCAACGACTTCATCCGGATGAAGTCGGCGCAAAATTAGAGCCGCATCATTTTATTCACCAAGGCCGTGGTGGATTTCCCCGGCACGAGGGGAGCAATGACGATTTTTCCACCCGCCCCCTCCACGATTGCGCAGTCATCCGAGGGCAAGGCCTCGCGGGTGAAGTCGCCGCCCTTCACGTACACGTCCGGCTGCGCGATGGTCAGGAATCGCGTGGCTCTTTTTTCGGCAAAGATGCAGACCGCATCCACGCTTGCCAACGCCGCCAGCACCGCGGCACGGTCGAATTCCCCGTTCACCGGGCGGCCCGGCCCCTTCAATTGCCGAACCGCCTCATCGCAGTTGACACCGACGAGCAGGACATCGCCTTCGCGGCGCGCGGCCTCGAGGTAGGTCACGTGACCGAGGTGCAGCAGGTCGAAACAGCCGTTGGTCACCACCAGCTTCTTGCCGTGGGCCCGCACGGTGGCGCGCCACTCGGGCAGCTTGTCCCAGGGAATGATTTTCTCCCGGAAATTCATCGCGGCATTTTGACCAGACCCTTTCCGCCCTGGCAACGACTTTCAAATCCCGGCGGTGCCGCCCGGCTGCGCCCCGGCCGTGGCAGGGTCTTGCGTTTTGGTTCACGATCGGCAATGGTGACTGGATCGAAATGCTTACGGAAGACATCATAAAAAATGCCTTGCGGGCAGTAAAATACCCCGGCTACTCGCGTGACATCGTTTCGTTCGGCCTGGTCAGAGAAATTGCCATCCAAGACGGCGCCGTCGGTGTCTCGATGCAATTGACGACGGCCAACCCGGCCGCCGCTGACCAGATCAAAACGGAAAGCGAACGGGTTTTGAAAGCATTGCCGGGCGTGACCTCGGTGCGGGTTGAGCTGAGACAGCAAGCCGCATCGCAAGCCGGTGGGGCGTCAAGTCCGTGGGCGCAGCAGAACAAAATTCCGGGCATCCGCCGAATCGTCGCCGTGGCCAGCGGCAAGGGCGGCGTTGGCAAATCCACCGTATCCGTCAATCTTGCCTGCGGGCTGCAATTGCTCGGCGCGAAGGTTGGGCTGCTGGATTGCGACATTTACGGTCCCAGTATCCCATTGATGATGGGCGTGCACGAGCTGCCTGCCGTCAACGAAGGGCAAAAAATGATCCCCCCCTCGAACCACGACGTGAAGGTCATGAGCATGGGCTTTTGGCTCGCAGATGATCAGGCGGTGATCTGGCGTGGACCGATGATCGCGAAAACGATTTCCCAGTTTATCATTGACGTGGACTGGGGCCAACTGGACTTTCTGTTGGTGGACTTGCCCCCGGGAACCGGCGACGCGCAGCTTTCACTTTGTCAAACCGTGCCGCTCGATGGCGGCGTCATCGTCACCACGCCACAGGAGGCTTCGCTCGGTGTCGTCCGCAAAAGCATCGCCATGTTCGAGAAGGTCAACGTGCCCATTCTCGGCATCATTGAGAACATGAGCTATTTCACCACCCCTTCGGGGGAGCGAGTGGAGATCTTTGGACACGGCGGCGGTCGCGCCGAAGCGGAACGAAAGAGAATCCCTTTCCTCGGGGAAATCCCTATTTTTACGGAGATCCGCGAAGGTGGGGATCGGGGTGTGCCCGTGGTGATCAGTGCCGCAGAAGCACCTGCCGGAAAAGCATTTATCCGGCTATCGGAATCTTTGCGAAAGACCCTGCCCTGATCGCATCGCGACATTCGTTGTTTGAAAAATGAGCCGGCGTGTCCTAAATTGGATTGGGTGGAAAAAAGCAGTGTTATGAGACCATTGCAGGAGCCGTCGCAAATAAGGATTGTCAGCATGACAATCGGTGCATAAACTTTGTGGCGCAAGACATTCTTGTGAATCGGGATTATGTCTAACGAAACTAAAGAGCCCCCTGCGGCTAACGATTTGTTGAAGAACTCGTCGCTTTACAGGGAATTCCAGGCGGAACGCGAGGAAATCCTGAAACACAAATGGATTGAGTCCGAAAAGGCCGGCCGTGACATTGGTTTCGAGCGCGCGTTGACGGACTGGATCATCAAGCACCGCTCGAAGTGGCGAAAAGCCCGGCAAGCCGGCGTCGGCAACTAACATAAAAATATCCGCTCCTTTAAGGCAGCCCGGCGAGACTGCAAAGGAACGATGAACACCATCTTCTCTGAAGCGAACCGGCCGCTAGGGCCTGGTTCGTTTCTTTTATGCCCGAACCCACGGTCATCCTGAACGCCCCGGCCATCCAGCGCGCGCTTACCCGCATCGCGCATGAAATTGCCGAGCGCAACGAGTCCGGCGGCGAAGTCGTCTTGATCGGCATTCCTGAAGGGGGTGTTCCGCTGGCCCAACGCCTGAGCGCCACCCTGCAGAATATCTGGAATCAGCCTGTCCCCGTCGGCACCCTCGATGTCAGCATGCATCGCGACGACCTGGACCAGCGTGTGGCGCCCACGGTGCACCCGACCGTGGTCCCGTTTGATGTGACGGGAAAGACCGTGGTGCTCGTGGATGACGTGCTCTTCAGCGGACGCACGATCCGCGCGGCAATGGATGCGCTGAACGATTTCGGACGGCCCAAGCAGATTCAACTCGCCGTGCTCGTGGATCGCGGACATCGCGAGCTGCCGATCAAAGCGGATTTCGTCGGCAAAAATGTGCCGACGACGCCCCAGGAAAAGGTTCATGTGCGCCTGGCCGTGCCCGATGAGGAAGACGAAGTTGTGCTGGAAAGAAAATAAAGTGGCCGCAAAAAAGCTCACAATTCACAAAACGAAAACTCCTGACACGCCTTTTGCGCCTGTTGCGCCTTTTCGCGGCTGATGCTTATGGCTTGGGACCGCAAACATCTCCTCGATATCGAATCGCTTACCGTTGACGAGATCGTCACTGTGCTCGACACGGCGCGGGCCTTCAAGGCGGTGGGCGAACGCGTGATCAAAAAGGTGCCGGCCTTGCGCGGCAAAACCGTCGTCAACCTTTTCATCGAGCCGTCCACCCGCACACGCATCAGCTTCGAGCTGGCCGAACAGCGGCTCTCGGCCGACATCATCAATTTCACCGCCGAAGCCTCTTCGCTGAAAAAGGGCGAAACCTTGAAAGACACGGCGCGCAATCTCGAAGCGCTCAACACCGATTTCATCGTCATTCGTCACAGCGCCTCGGGCGCCGCTCACTTTCTCTCCCGCGTGCTCAATGCCAGCGTCATCAACGCCGGCGACGGCGCGCACGAACATCCCACGCAAGCGCTGCTCGATGCCTTCACCATTCGCGAAAAGAAGGGCCGTATCGACGGACTGCACGTGACAATTCTGGGCGACATTCTTTACAGCCGCGTCGCGCGTTCGGACATCTGGGCGCTGACCAAGCTGGGCGCGAAGGTGACCCTCTGCGGCCCCGCCACCCTGGTGCCGCGCGCCTTCGAGCAAATGGGCTGCCGCGTGACTCACAATGTGGACGAGGCCATTCGCGATGCCGACATCATCAACCTGCTGCGCATCCAGCACGAACGGCAGCGCAAGACGATGTTCCCGAGCCTCGGCGAATACACCACGCTCTTCGGCCTGAACAAAGCGCGGCTGGCAAAAACCAAACCGGACGCGCTCATCATGCACCCGGGACCGATCAACCGCGGCGTGGAAATCGACAGCGAAATCGCCGATTGCGAGCGCTCTCTCGTGCTCGAGCAGGTTACCAACGGCCTGGCGGTCCGGATGGCCGTGCTCTTCCTCGTCAACGGAGGCAAAGGCCCGCAGGAAATCGCGGCGGGCTGAGTTCAATTCAGGACAGCCAATCCCGGCTGTCCCGCCTGCTCATGGGCTCTTCACCGCAATCACTTTGAACGAGTCTTCGCCCACAAGCACGACTTTGAGCCCCTGCCACCCAAACAAAATGTCGAACGCATAAACCACTTCGGCCTTGGTTAGAGGCGTTCGGCCGTGGAAGGAAATCGCACCCCAGGAAGGCGACGCGCGATTCTGGATCCACTTCCGCCCGATCAACTCACCATAAAGGGGCAGCACCGACTGCAAAGCGACCTTTCCCAGATTGATCGTTCCGACGGGAACAATGTTGTTCGTTGAGGCCGGATAGGCTGTCTGCTCCACTGTTGCCGAAACCGACTTGACCAGGTCGATGGGCACAACGAGCGCAAACTTGTCGCCGTCCAGGATCGTTGCCGCCTTTGCCTCGACTCGAAGTGCGCTCTCCAAAACGGCGATGGCCGCGGCCCTGTCCTCCGCCTCCGCCGCGACGGAAAATGGGAACCGCTTTACCATCGGATGGCAAAGCACCGTGCGGCCCAGGACTCCTCCATAGAACTCCAGAAACTCCTCGGAACTGGGCGTGATGATGCAAACGTTGACCTTATCCGGACGGACCGCCTTGTCCGGGGAAAGGGAGTATCGGCCTTCAAGTTGGTAGACATTTTCCTGCCCGTCTTCGCGCAATCTGATGTCCAAGGAGGAGCCAACCTGCAGGACTTTGAAATGCGCGTATGCCCCTTTGATGGACAGGTCATCGAAAACCTCGCCCTCGGTCATGATCCTTTGGACCATAATCGGCCGAGCGCTTGAGGAATGATGCACAATTTCCAGCAATGCCATTTTCAGGTCAGGCGTGTTGACCAGACCCCGCACGTTAATGCCGTATGCCTTTTGCGGGCGCGGCCTCGCGATCACCGAGGGCTTGGCCGTTGCCAACTCGGGCGCTGGTTCCGGTGCGGGGGCGGGTATGCGCGTCTGGGTTTCTGTTTGCCGAGGCTGCTCCGGCGCTGTGTCGGTTGCCATTTCCATCTGCTGTCCCCCCGCTTCATTCCCGGCCGTGCGTTTCTCGTTCCAGTGCCAGAGCGCCGGAACCGCCAGCAGCGCCGCGCAAAGAAGGGCCTTCTGCAACTTGGTCAAGGCCAGAAGCCGCGCCAACAGAACGGTTATGCCGGTGACGGCAGGGGCGGATTGCACTGTCACCTGCGCAACTGAGGCGGCCATGAACGATGGAGCCGAGACTGCTGTGTGCTGCATGGCTGCTGCGGTAGCCGCGATCGTGGCCGTCCGGTAACCGCGACGTCGGAAAAAATCCGCGAGCCGTTGCAGCGCGCCGGCGACGCGCTTTTGCGCCGCGTCTTCGCCCACGCCCAGCGTCGCGCCCACTTCGCGCAGCGATTGATGTTCGTAGAACCTCAGCAGCAATGCCGTCCGGTCTTTTTCGCGCAGCGACAGCAGCGCCTCGTCCAGCATTGGGATGAGAGCGCGGAATGCAGATTGTTCGTCCGGGGTTTTCATGGTCGTGCCGAGTTCGGCGGCGGTCTGTTCGCGGCGGCGTCGACGGAGCTCCCCACGCCACCACTGCCTGGCCTCCAGCAAAGTCGTCCGGAACAGCCACGCCGCTAGTGAGTCGTCTGGAGCGAATTGCCATGATTTTCGCGCCAGCACGGCAAAAACGTTCTGCGCGATCTCTTCGGCGGTTCCTTCATTTTCGACCTTCCGCAAGGCCGTGGCATAGACCAGGTCAATATGCCGGCGAACCACCGTCGCGAAGGCTTCCTGGTCGCCACGCCTGGCGAAGTCCCGCAGCAATTCAAAATCCGTTTGCCGCTCATTCATGCCTTACCCATAGGCTGCCGCTGCGAGACCAAAACCGAAATGATTTTTTCCAGGCGGCAGTGGTTAACCGCGAAATACCCAAAATACGCGAAATGAAACGGAGGAACATAACCACGGTCGGACACGCGTTGCGGTCAACGAAGCGCGGTCAAAACTGTCTTGGCGGGGCCGAGATGACGCGCGAGCGTCTGGCCGCGCCTCCGGACTGCGCCTTCCTACTTCTCCGGCACCTGGATCACGTCACCGTCGCGGAGCCACAGGTCGGGGGCGTTGTTGCCGCTGCAATCCAGCACCCACTGACGCTTTTTGCCGGTGGCTGGATCCACGCGGGTCACTTTCACCCGTGAAAGATCCGAAGATTCGCGCAGCAGGTGGGACTGATCGAGCACCGAACGAAGCGCGCATTGCATGAACCCGACCATCAAAGGTTTATAGTCCGTTCTGAATTTGCCTTCTTCCTCGTACTGTGGCCTCAGCACCATTGTCGCATTGGTGCCTTTGATTGAGACCGTGACGCTGCGGGAAATACACTTGAACAGCGCGTCCAAATATTCTTTTCTCAATCCGTCCCATCTCTCATCGACCGGGTGGTCGGCTTCGGGAATTTCCACCACATCTCCCCATTGCAACTGTGGATCGAGCGAGCAGTCTCCCATCTCCAGGATCTTTGCGACATCGATTTGAACAGACGCGCGGCTTTTGCCTTCCCGCGACGGCCGGCGAATCACCACCCGGCTCAAGTCCGGAAACCGCCAATCGTTGTGCCGCCACCAGAAACTGGAATCCGTCCTCCCAGGACCGCCGGTGGCCCCCTGTCTTGAGGTTCGCAGAAATTGGTACTGGTATGCCAACAGCTCCAGCAGGGTAAAGTGGTTCCAATCGTTTGTGCCCCGGATAAACGCGGTGCTTCGATAACCTGAGGATTGACGGCTGATTTCGATACGGTCGAAGTTCGGCAAGTCATCCAGCGCGCCGTGCTGGCGAAGCAACTCTACGACCTCGCGCTGCTGGGCCGCAAACTCGCGTTGCTTTGCTGGATCCGTTGGGGACCGGGCAGGAGGGTTCCACCCCATAAGCGCTTGGTCAATGGATCCTCCCAGGCCTTGTTTGGCCAAGTCCAGGGGAGTCGTTCCTGCATCGTTCCGTGTGTTGACCTCTGCCTTGTTGGCGATCAGTAGCGCCACCATTTCTTTGTAGGCGTTCCACGCAGCCATATGCAAAGGGGTATTTCTAAGAGCATCATGCGCATTCACACATGCGCCGTGGGCGAGCAGCAGTTTCGCGGCCTCCACCGAATTACCAGACGCTGGAGAATGCGCAACATACATCAGCACCGATTCACCGTATGCGTTGGTCTTATTCGCATCAGCGCCTGCATCCAGCATAGCCTTCAAGATGTCGAGATTGAGAAGTGCATGGAAAATGAACGGTTGCTTTGACGTGTCCTTGCCATTGGGATCCGCCTTGAATTGAAGAAGAAGTCTCGTAATGGCGGGCTGATCTTGCGTCATGGAGAATTCCAAAGGACTGAACCTGCTGGTTTGGTCAGAAACATAACCTGTAAGCCACCGACCAAGTCTTCCCGGCAGATTCGGATTGGCACCCGAGCGGAGCAGTAATTCAACCATGTTGGTATTGCCTCCTTTAATGGCGCAAAAGAGCGGCGCATCAAGTTTGCCCTCGTTGGGATCAGCTTTTGCATCCAAAAGTGTTTTCACGATTTCCAGGTTGTTTTCGCGGACGGCTTCGCTCAGCGGCGTGCGACCCTTATTGTCAGCTATGTCCGGGTCCGCCTTCGCTGCCAGAAGCGCCTTGACCGAGTCCAGTTGGCCTGATCCCACAGCGTCACCAAGCGGAGTGGAACCATCTGTTGCTTTCGCGTTGATGTCGGCTCCGCGAGCAATCAGCAATTTCAACACTTCGACATTGCCCCGCGCCGCCGCTCGATGAAGCGGCGTGCGTTCACCGTTCGCCTGACTATTGCGAGCATTTACATCCGCGTAATGACCGAGCAACACTTCCGCCACGGCCAAAAATCCATTTTCGGCGGCGATATGCAGCGCAGTTCCGCCAGTGCCATCCGTGGCGTTCACATCCGCGCCGCGATCCAAAAGCAATTCGACCATTGCCTTGTTTCCATTACTCGTCGCTCCATGCAGCGGCGTCCCGACGCGAGACTTCAAATTGATGTTCGCTCCGTGATCGAGCAGGAAAGTGACGACGCGGAACTGGCCTGCGCTCGCTGCCTGGCAAAGCGGTGTGGCACCACTGGCCGCCGAATTGATCAGGTCGGGGCTGTTCTGGATCATCGCCTGGATGCGGCGGATTTCCTGGTCTTCGTCGTCAGTGGAAGCGGCAGGCGGGTTCAGGCCGGCTGCAGGGGATTGTTTTGGTTGACTGCGCCGCAATTGTTCAAGCCGTGCGCGAAGGTTCTCGGCGTTGTCGAGAGCTGCGTCCATTTTTTCCTTCAACCCTGCCAACACACCCTTCACTTGGTTTTCGATTTGTGCGTCTATGGCTTGGACCACCTTTTTGGCATTCCGGTACGTGGGGTGATCGGCATTGTAACTCAGTTCCAGGCTGACAAGTTTCTGTTGTGCGTCTGCCAGGTCCTGCATCAGTTTTGTCAGGACCGGATCGGGATAATTATGTTGAACAATAGCGCGGACGTCCGAGTTGGATAAACTCAGCAGCCTGTTCATTTGTGCTCTGAGAGAAGCCGCTTCGACTTCCGCCGCAGCGGCAGCCTGGGCGAGAGCAGCCGTGGATTCATCGATTGCTGCCGCAGGTGCTGAGCCTGGTGGCGCACCGCCCAGCCCCACAAGATTCTGCCGGCTAAGAGTTGCAAGCGCCGTCTGGTCCGGGAACTCGCGCACGATGCGCTCATATTGAACGACAGCTTCGTTGGTCCTGCCGAGCTTGCGATAGCATTCACCCAGCCGAAACACCGCCGTGGCTGCAATCTGCCGGTCCTGGTCGAACTTCGCGGCGAGGGATTGGTAGTTCGTAATGGCCGCATCGAGATTTCGATCGGCTTCCTCCTCGAACAGTCCCTGCTGCAGGAGCGACGTGAGGTCGTTGGTGGCGGCGGGCGCTGACCAAGGCAGAATGAATAACAAAGAATGAAGCACCAACACAGCCTGACGCCTGAAGACTGTTTTCATGTCGTTATTCTCCTCCGAATGCTCGTTGAAGTTGTCACGTTTCTGCAAAATCGACTGAGTCCACGAAATACACGAAAGAAAAAGGGGCCCATTCCGCATCAAGACAGTGTCTCAATTCAGATCTCATTTTCGCGTGTTTCATGGTTGCTCACTCCTGATTCAAATCCAGCCGATAACCGACGCCGTGCACGGTGTGAATCCAGCGCGGCGAATCGGGGTTTGGCTCGATTTTGCTCCGCAGGCTGGCGATGTGGTTATCCACCGTGCGGGTGGTGGGAAACGCCGCGTAACCCCAAACCAGATCAAGAAACCGCTCGCGCGTCACGGGTTCGCCGGGCGCTTCCGCCATGAGCCGCAGCATGGCGAATTCCTTGGCCGTCAAATGAATGGTTTTTCTGCCGCGAACCGCCGTCTGGCGGGCCAGGTCAATTTCCACCTCGCCCAGCTTCAACTTCAGCGGCGTCTTGGCTTGCCGTTGCAGCCGCCGCAACAGGGCGCGCACGCGCGCCAGCAGTTCCTCCGTGCTGAATGGTTTCACCAGGTAATCGTCCGCGCCCGCATCCAGCCCGGTCACCCGATCTTCCACCTGCCCTTTGGCGGTGAGCATCAGGATCGGCACGGTATGGCCCAGCCGGCGCAATTCGGCACAGACCTCGAATCCGTCCAGCCTGGGCATCATGATATCGAGCAGGATGAGATCGGGCTTTTCCTGAAGGGCGCGCTC
>Ga0326728_10002773_pt1 | contig 57186 bp, 55 predicted proteins | sample MB3enrmetagenome_FD_207602 | JGI IMG/M metagenome (GOLD analysis project Ga0326728, IMG submission 207602) | Lab enriched peat soil microbial communities from McLean, Ithaca, NY, United States - MB31MN | ecosystem: Environmental > Terrestrial > Soil > Wetlands > Peat | place: USA: New York... | reverse complement strand
AGCTCTCCTTCAGCCAAATGGGCTTCGAGTATCTTCTGAGTAAGATTCTTCGCCACTGATTTCTCCTATTCATATTGGCGCAATTTATTCTTTATGATTTCAAGCAAATGCTTTTCCGCTCAATCGCGGGTCGACCAGGCGTTAAATGAAAGAAGACGCGGCCGACCGGTCCACCTGTCCGGGGAAGCGCCCATACCCAACACCCCCCCCCAAGTCCCTATGGACCACCATCAGATAAAGGGTTTTGCAAACAGCGTTATCCAGACGGTAACCAACCTGCTGCGGGAGCTTCAAATACGTACAAAAACCTAAGATTAAGGGCAGGTGTTGTCAATTATGAGGTCAGCCGACAGCCAACCTCCAGGGCGGAAAAATGAAAGGGACTGCAGCCACGACTTTTCAGCGCACAGTCCCTTCAGATTTTCTGATTGGAAATGGATGGAACAGACCCTTCTATTTGACTTTTTCGCTCAGGGTCTTGCCGGCTTTGAACTTGACAACCTTGGAGGCGGGAATCTTTATCTTCTCGCCAGTCCGGGGATTGCGGCCTTCGCGCTGGGACCTGGAGCCCACGCTGAAAGTCCCGAAGCCCACCAGGGTAATCTTGTCACCGCCCGCCAGGGCGCTGGAAACGGCCGAAACAAAGCCATCCACCGCTTTTTCAGCTTGTGCCTTGGTAATTCCACCATCACCAGCAATCTTTGCAACCAATTCAGCTTTCGTCATCTTCTTTCCTCCTCGCAAGACATTAAGATTATTTGGAAACGCCTCCTCCTCAACCTGCTGATATTCTTTAATTCTTCCCCCTCGAAACAGCCCCCTGCATTCAGACTTAGAGCTTGCCGGGCAGTTTGCCTTCAATTCTGGACGCGATGCCATGCAACCCGCTCGGGCTCAAGTTTTAACCAGATTTCGTTCTTATATACAGATTAATAGCTTTGTCCATAAAAATCGACATGGGAAACGAGAAAAAACGGCCTCAGGACTTACTTGGGTAACAATATGGCCTAAAAATGCAAAGCGCAAGAAAAATATTCTGCGCACGAATCGTTTTTTGTAATATTTGCGTTCCGGCGTATTGTGGTCATTACAGAACGAGCCGAGGTTTCGAACAACTCCAATTCAAGCCCATTCATATGAGGACGTAATGACAGTCCGAGTTATTATCGAGAGGGAAGTTGAGCCGGGTCAGGAGTCCAGGTTGAGGCTTTTAATGACACGGGCCCGGACAAAAGCCATAAAGGCAAAGGGCTACATCTCAGCCTGGATTATGCGTGAGAGAGCCTTAGAATTATGATGCGTTCATCCCAACCATCTGATATTATGTCACAAATGCGTCGGAGGGAGTGAAATCTGCATGCGCACGGTTGGTGACAAACAAACAAGGACCATAAGACCGGAATTTGACCGATCCATCAGCATTGATTTTCAGGGTGCAAAGATAACCAGCGATACCGGCTTTCTTCTCATGAGGGAGATCGATCAGCGATTCAACATTCTCGGTGCTGCGGCATCTCAAATTGAAGATCCGAGGTCTGCAAGACAAACGGACCATTCCTCGCTTCAACTTTTGCGACAGAGAGTCTATCAGGTAGCAGCAGGCTATGAAGATTGCAATGACGCCGATCATCTCAAGGTGGACCCGGCACTCCGATAGGCTCTTGGCAAAGAACATGAAGGGGGAGCCGGGCAATCTGCACTCTGCCGGTTCGAGAACAAGATCTTGGCGACGAGTGCTGGTCTCAAAGCTCTTGAAGAAGGCCTCAGCCGTTCGGCTGGAACCCTGCTTCGACGGAGAAACAAACGGCGGATCATAATCGATGTAGATTCTACTGACGATCCCACCAAATGCGGGGAGGAATTGAGTCGGAAAATCGCACAAATCGGTCTGATTCACGTTTCACTTGCGCATTTTATTGGCAAGCTTGTATGCTATTGGGGCTTCAGGGGTGCAAAGGAAGTTTTTTTCGGGCAAAAAACGGATCGCAACATGCGGTTTGGAGGAATAGCACAGAGGTTGAGGCATTATTCCAGTTCAAGACTCTTAATCCGAGGAGGAATTATGTGCAAATCGCTGAAGGGAATCGGGGCAAAGTTGATAATATTCATGCTGATGGTGAATGTTATTTTGCTCTGCCGGACGCTCCCTTCCCATGCGGCGTGGACCTACATCGGCCCGAGTAAAATCTACATCAGTTCTGTTGCCATAAACCCGGTGGATCCAAAGACCGTCTATGGCGGAACCTGGGGCTACGGAATATTAAAGAGCACCAATGGAGGGTCGAGCGGGGCGCTTGCCAACAAAGGTCTGACAAACCTCTATATCAATTGTTTTGCCATAAATCCGGTAAATCCGAAGATCGTCTATGCCGGCACGTGGAAGGGCCTGTTCAAGAGCACCAACGCGGGGGCGAGTTGGACGACTGTAAACAAAGGTCTGACGGACACCGACATCTATTCTGTTGCCATAAACGGCTCAAATCCTAATATCATCTACGCCGGGACCTGGACCGGCGGCGTGTTTAAGAGCACCAACGGTGGAGCGAACTGGGGCGCCACGAGCATGACGATCGGCGGCGTCACTTCTCTCGCCATTAACGGGAAAAATACAAAGATCGTCTATGCCGGCAATGTCGGCGGTGTGTACCGGACCACCGACGGTGGAACGAGTTGGACGGAGATCAACACCGGTTTGCAGGATACCTACATCACTTCACTTGCCATAAACCCTCTGAATCCGAGTATCGTCTATGCCGGGACTTTCAGTGGCGGTGTATTTGAGAGTACCAATGCGGGAGCGAAGTGGACGGCTGTCAACAAGGGTCTGACAAACAAACAGATTGATTGTCTTGCACTAAACCCGCTAAATCCAAAGATCGTCTATGCCGGAACCTATGGCGGCGGTGTATTTGAGAGCATCAACGCGGGGGCGAGTTGGACGGCCGTCAACAAGGGCCTGAAAAACACAATCATCAATTGTCTTGCCGTTAACCCGAAAAATCCAAAGATCATCTATGCCGGAACGGACGGTGGCGGCGCATTTGTGAATACGAATGGGGGGGGTGCCGCGGTTTACGGCAGCGCCGTTGAGGAAATAGACTCTCAGGATGCTCGGCCTTAACGCCGAGCACTAAAGAGCCGCTGCGAAAATAGCGAAAAACGGCGCGGGCGTGCAAGCCGGGATGTCGCGGAGCAGGTGTGAAAAGCCGGAACAGTGAGCCATAGAATCTGCTTTTATATTGGCCGGGACGGGAGCGCATCGATCGGGTACCTGCCGGCAGGGACGAGGAATTGAATTCAACTTCCCTGCTTCAGGCTGTAAACGATTTTAAAGGAGCTGATTGAACTTTGACTCAGCCGATCCTCCGTGGTGAGCGGTTTATCCCCATCGTTTCTGACCACGCTTAGAGCGTCTCAAACTGCAGCAGGAACTGGAACCATTGCTTACGTGTTAGGAAAAATGCATCGTATATGCTCATCGGTAATCCGGCGCCAAATTCGCTCATTGAGACGTAAGATAAGGGCAGGAGGCTAAATTTCAATATAAAGCGTTCAATCCGCGGACCGATTGACCTTATAGACGCCTTTTTCGTTCCTGAGGGCCGACATCACCCGCTGGAGGTGTTTGGAATCTTTTACCTCTATTCTCAGGCGGCAGACACTTGAGTTGTCAGCCAGTTCATCGACTTTGAGACTGATCACGTTAACATCCATCTGTCCGAGCACTCCGTTGAGCGCGGCCAGAGTGCCCTTTTCCCCCGAATGGATGATTCGGATATCCACCGGAAACAACAACTCTGCTCCCGAATCCCACTGCACGTCGATCTTTCTGCCTTCGTCTCCCCCCCGGTCGAGGTTCTTGCAGGAAAGCCGGTGCACGGTGATCCCGCGGCCCCTGGTTATATAGCCCATGATCGGTTCCCCCGGAACGGGGTTGCAACAATGCGCCATCCGGATCAAAACGTCGGAGACCCCTCTTACCTTGATCCCGTCTTTTGCGTGGACCGGCCTTCTCTTTTCGATCAGGATTTCATCTTTGGCGCGTCCTTCATCCGGCAAAACCGCCGTCAATTTTCCTATCACCTGGTTGGCCGTGACCTTGTGATAGCCGATCGCAGCCAGAAGATCGTCGACGGACTTTAATGAAAACGCTTTGGCGGCTTCCGCCAGATCCGTAGAATTCAGGTAATTGTTGAAATTCAAACCCTTCTTTCTGAATTCCCTTTCGCAGATTTCCCTGCCCTGAGAGATCGAGCGCTCTCTTTCCTCGGTTTTGAACCAGTGCTTGATCCGGCCTATCGCCTTGGAGGACTTGACCTGGTTGAGCCAATCCTTGCTCGGCCGGTGATTGGCCGAGGTCATCACTTCAATGGTATCGCCGTTCTGGAGCTCATACCTGAGCGGGACCAGCTTTCCGTTTACCCTGGCGCCGACGCACCTGTGCCCGACTTCCGTATGCACTTCGTAGGCAAAATCGACCGGAGTGGACCCCTTGGGGAAGGCTTTCACATCTCCATTCGGAGTGAAGACATAAACCTTGTCGGGATAGAAATCGACTTTCACGGCCTCCAAAACGGATTTGGAATCGCTCCAGTCTTTGCTCAGTTCCATGATCTGTCGGAACCACGAGAAACGCTGGGTCTCCTGGCGGTCGATTTCAGAGACCGGTTTTCCCTCCTTGTAGACCCAGTGAGATGCAATGCCCTCGTTAGCGATACGGTCCATCTCCTCGGTGCGGATCTGCACTTCCATCATCTCGCCGTACGGGCCGATGACGGTTGTGTGGAGCGACTGGTACATGTTGGACTTGGGTCTGGCGATATAGTCCTTGTACCTGCCCTCGACCGGCTCCCAAAGTGCGTGGACCAGCGCCAGGCTCTCGTAGCAGGACTTGACAGAATCGACTATTATCCGGAATGCGATCAGGTCGTAGATGCGCGTCAAATCCAGCTTTTGGCGCTCCATCTTCTGGTAGATGCTGTAGATGTGTTTGGGGCGGCCGCGAACGCGGCACTTGATCCCGAACTCGGCCATCTTTGCATCAAGGACCTGCTCCACTTCCCTGATATAGCGGACCCGATCCTCTCCAGTCTTTGCAAGCCCTATCTCTATTTCTTCATACACCTCCGGATGAAGGCACCTGAAAGAAGCGTTTTCCAGCTCCTGTTTCATCCATTCGATGCCGAGCCGACCGGCAAGAGGCGCATAGATATCGATGGTTTCCTGAGCAAGATCGGCGCCGAAGGATTTCATCCGGCAGGTCCCCCGGATGACGTCGAGTCTGTCGGCGAGCTTGACGAGAACGACCCGAACGTCCCTGGAAATCGCCAGGATCATCTTTCGAATGTATTCGGCCTGACCTTCTTTTCCGCTGCCGTAGGCAATTTGGGTGAGTTTCGAGACGCCCTGAATGATCGAAGCGACATCCGGTCCGAACATCTCGGGAAGTTCTTCCTGGGTAATGTATTTTTTCTCCAGGGATTCGTGGAGCAGACCTGCTGCAATGCTCTCTTCATCGAGGCGCATCCCGGCAAGAGTGCCGGCGACCGCCAGGGGATGATCGAGATAAGGTGTGCCGGGTGAGGGGCTTTTGCCCCTGTACGCTTTCGAAACGAAAACATAGGCCTTTTCCAGGAGCGCGATATTGGCCCTGGGAAGGTATTCCAGCACCTGATCCGATAATTCAAAAAAACGCACCCCACGCCCCCACGCGCACTAAAAGCCCACTTCCCATCAGAAAGAAACCGCACAGTTCCTGATCTGCCGGTGCTCCCCTCATTTTCGGCTGATCGTCTCTCCCGTCATCCGCTCTATTTCGGATATCAGCCGTTCGAGCAGTTCAGTTTCAGGGACTTTTTCCACCCGTTCGCCTTTTTTGAACAAGACACCGCTTTCCCGGCCGCCGGCAATTCCGACGTCGGCTTCCATGGCCTCGCCGGGTCCGTTGACCACGCACCCCATGATGGCGATTTTCAGCGGGGTCCTGATGTTTTTCAACATTGCTTCAGCTTTTTCAACCATAGGGATAAGGTCTATCTCAGTACGTCCGCAGGTGGGACAGCTCACAAGCTCAACCCCCCTCTCGCGCAGCTTCAATGCCCGCAGAATCGACCAGGCGACGAACATCTCCTCTTCCGGGTCCGCTGTAAGGGAAACCCTGAGCGTGTCCCCTATTCCCTCCAGGAGCAAAAGCCCGACGCCGAGGGCTGACTTTATCGCCCCGCTCACTACAGTCCCCGCCTCGGTCACTCCGAGATGAAACGGGTAGTCGATCTTGTCCGCAAGAAGCCTGTATGACTGAATCGTTGTAATCACATCGCTTGACTTCAGCGATATTTTTATAAGTCCGAAGTCGTTTTCCTCAAAAAATCGGATGTGCCGCAAAGCGCTTTCCACCATGGCTTCGTGGGTCGGATGCCCGTATTTCGCCAACAGGTCCTTTTCCACCGATCCGCTGTTTACGCCTATGCGCACCGGGACCTTCCGTTCCCTGGCGGCGTCTATAACCTTTTTCACCTTCCCGGGACCGCCGATATTTCCAGGATTGATGCGGATGGCGTCGGCCCCTGAGCGGATTGCCCCGATCGCCAACCGGTAATCGAAGTGAATATCCGCGATAATCGGAATTCGAACGGATTTTTTTATCTCTGCCAGGGCATCGACTGCCTGGGCGTCGGGAACGGCAACCCGGACTATTTCACACCCGGCATCCTCCAGCCTCTTTATCTGCCTCACTGTGGCGCGGCAGTCACGGGTATCCGTGTTGGTCATCGACTGGACCGAAACCGGGGCGCCTCCGCCAACCGGGACCTCTCCGATATGGATTTGCCTGCTTACTCGGCGTTTCACCTCCAAGATCCGACCTCTCTTTCATGAGAAAACATAATCAGTATCGCATATCCGGGTTCAGATTATATTCTAAGGGATCTGCGAGCATTATCCAATCACCCTGACAGCCCCCCGGCGCCGTTCGCGCGCGATAAGGGCCCTTTTTATACGGCGCCGGGACTTCCCCGCCGAATTGAATATTTAATATGAACCTGAAATGGTGTAAATGGAAGCTGAAAGCGGCAGCGCATAGGCCCGGCCGTGTCTTGGATTCTCATAATCGAACGAACTACTTTGATGGATCGGGCATTTTTTTGCCAGCCGGTTCTAAAGAAAATGAGCTTTAGAAATGCAAATTCTTTTCTGTGCCTCCGAAGTTGCGCCCTTCGCAAAGACAGGCGGACTTGCCGATGTAGCGGGGTCTTTGCCCGAATCGCTCCGCAAGCTCGGCTGCGATGTCAGGATATTTATGCCCCTATACAGGACCGTTCGAGAGAAGATCGCGCACCTCGATCTTGTGGCGCAGAAACTTATCATTCCTGTAGGGGTGCATGATTATCAAATTCATTTTTGGGAAAGTTCAACTGAATCAGGCACTCCGATTTATCTTCTGGAAAAAGACGAATTCTACGACAGGTCCAACCTCTACGGCACGCCGGTCCGTGGTGACTATGAGGACAACGCCGAAAGGTTCATCGCCTTCTGTCTCTCGGTAAGGCACTTGTGCGTAGCCCTTGGCTGGTATCCTTCGATTTTCCATCTTCACGACTGGCAAACCGGGCTCGTCCCGGCCTATGTTCAATTAAACTGGCGCTACGATCCGAGATTCACTCGGACCGGGACCGTTTTTACTATTCACAATATAGCCTACCAGGGAATATTCCCCGCCGGTTTTTTCGGCTTGACCAATCTTCCGCCGAGCGCATGGTCTCTGCAGGGAATCGAATTCTGGGGACAATGCAATTTTCTTAAGGCGGGACTCGTCTACAGCGACTTCCTTACAACCGTCAGCCCACGGTATGCTTCGGAAATCACCACAAAACAGTTTGGCTTCGGGCTGGAAGGAATCCTGAGGGAGCGGCAAAACAGCTTCAGGGGAATTTTGAATGGAATCGACACGAACAAGTGGAACCCGGAGACGGACCCGAGTATTCCCCAAAATTACAGCGCTGACGATCTTGCCGGGAAGAAGGCATGCAAGAAGGCCCTCTGCGACCGGCTGTTCTTTTCGAAAAGCACCTGCGAGTATCCGCTGCTGGGCATGATAGGCCGACTGGCATCCCAGAAAGGCTTCGACCTGCTCGAAAAAATCCTGCCCGACTTGATGGAATTGCCCGTAAACCTGGTAATTCTCGGAACCGGAGACGCAGCCATCGAAAAAACCATCCGGAAGATGGCAGATCTCTATCCGGACCGCCTTCGGCTCGCACGTCAATTTGACGAGGAAATGGCCCACCTGATCGAAGCGGGGGCCGACATTTTCCTGATGCCTTCGCGCTTCGAACCCTGCGGACTAAACCAGATGTACAGCCTCCGGTACGGCACTATCCCGGTTGTACACGCAACGGGGGGACTGGACGATTCGGTCATCGACGTCCTCAAGCACCCGAACACGGGAACCGGTTTCAAGTTCTACGAGTACGAACCGGTCGCCTTCGTCGAAGCGGTAAAATCAGCGCTGGAATTGTCCCGGGATTCTCAAAAGTGGATCGAAATTCAAAGAAGGGCCATGGCCCGGGATTTTTCTTTGGAAAGATCCGCAAGGCAATACATAGAGGTCTACGAAAAGGCGCTGGCTGCGAAGCGCAGAACGCAGGCGCCGGTTTGATGGGAAGCGAGAAGCCGGGAGCGGAGGATCTTTTTTCAACTTGCTTCCCGCTCCCGTCCTTATCTAGATTTCGATCATACTTTCCTGCAGCAGGTCAATATCTTCGATTTCCTCTTCAAGATGAATTTTCAGTTTCTTTTTCAGGCGGCTTTCGATCTGGCGCACACGCTCCCGGCTGATCCCGAACTTGTCCCCGATTTCCTGCAGGGTCATGGGATCTTCGGTCAGGAGCCTTTTCGCGAATATTACGGCCTCCTTGCCTTTGAGCTGCTCTTTGAAAAGCATCAGCTTCTCATGGAGAATGGCCTTGGCTTCCTGGTCGGCGATCTGATCGTCAACCGGCAGGTCGTCCGAGGGCAGGAAAGACTTGTGCGTATCCTCGGAGTCTTCCTTAAGGGGGCTGTCGAGCGAGATCTCCCAACTGTTGAGCCTCTGGTCCATTTCCACGATCTCCGACTCCTTCACATCGAGCCGGTGGCTGAGCAGCTTCGGGGAAGCCTCGATACCCTGGGCTTCCAGCCTTTCTTTTTCCTTTCGCAGGTTGAAAAAGAGTTTCCGCTGGGCCTGGGTCGTCCCGATTTTGACGAGTTTCCAGTTGTCCATGATAAACTTGATTATGTAGGCTTTGATCCAAAACGATGCATAATATGAAAATTTATATCCTCTATAAGGGTCGAATTTTTTTACCGCCTGCATCAGTCCGACGTTGCCCTCCTGTATCAGGTCCATCAGGTTCTGCATCCAGTATCTCTGGAAATCCATTGCGATCTTGACCACAAGTCTGAGGTTCGCGGTAATGAGCTTATAGGCGGATTCGATGTCGCTCTTTTCGCGATACCGGATCGCCAGGTCCATTTCTTCCTCCCTGCTGAGCAGCGGGTAGCGCTTGATCTCGTCCAGGTAAAGACGGAATGGATCGAAAGAAACCGGTTGATGTTTATCCTGAATATTCGTGGACCTAGCTTCTTCGTCTTTCGGAGCTTCAGCCGCGGTTTTTTCAGTTGTTGAAGCCTTCTTGATCTTGGGATTCTTGAGCATGGGCCATCCCCTGCCGTGTTTAGGCATGAAAATTGGTACAGTTATCAGGCATTACCCGGCAAATGAAACTGCGTCTCAATAATACTAATATACTCCAACCAACAAAACAAGGTGGAAAGGGGGAGCAATTTTTTTGGCAGCCGCCTTGATTTTTTCGCATGCTTCCATTATAAGTCTTCGTCAATAAATGAGAAGGGACTGTTGATTCAACAACCTGACATGAAGCCCTGCGCACCGGAACACATTGCGAGCATCATTCCTTATCCTCCCGGCAAACCAATCGAAGAACTGGAACGCGAATACGGAATCAGCGGCTCCATAAAGCTTGCCAGCAACGAAAATCCGCTCGGACCTTCTCCAAAGGCAATCGAAGCGATTCAGGCCGCCGTATCCAGGCTTAACCGCTATCCGGACGGAAGCGGCTTTTACCTGCGCAAGAAACTGGCCCAAAAATATAGTATCCCGTTCGACGGCATTATGCTTGGCAACGGTTCCAATGAACTGATAGAACTGCTGATCCGGGCATTTATGACTCCGGGAAGCGAAGCGATAATGCCCGAGCCCTCTTTCCTTCTCTACAGCCTGGTGGTTCGATGGATGGGGGGAAAACCGGTAGCGGTGCCCCTGAAAGCGGACCTTACGATCGACCTGGAAAAGATGGCCGAAGCGGTAACGCCTCGAACTAAAGTAATTTTTCTAACGAATCCGAATAATCCGACGGGCGCAGTCATAAACAAAACCGGTTTCGATGCCTTTCTGTCCAGCGTTCCCGCCGGGACCATTATCGTGCTCGATGAGGCCTACATCGAATTCAACAGGAACCCGAAGACCCCATCCGGTTTTGATTACATCGGCTTTCAGGGGCCGAGCGTCGTCGCGCTCAGGACATTTTCCAAGATCTACGGCCTGGCCGGCCTTCGGATCGGCTACGGCGCGATGGACCCGGAAATTGCATCTTTTTTAAATCGTGTACGCCAGCCCTTCAATACGGGCTCCCTGGCACAGGCAGCCGCCCTGGCCGCCCTTGACGATGAAGAGTTTTTTCACAAGACGCAGCAAACCGTCTGGAGCGGCCTGCAATACCTCTATGACGAGATTGGCAAAATGGGCCTCAGGTACTTTCCTTCCGAGGCCAATTTCTTTCTGATCGAGGTCCCTTGCGAGGCGAAAGATTTATTTGAAGCCATGCTCCGCCGGGGGGTGATAATCCGATCGATGGCTTCCTACGGCATGAAACGATTCATTCGTGTCAATGCAGGTCTTGCCGAAGAAAACGAGCGCTTCATCCATACCCTGGGCCAGGTATTGTCCGAACTGGAAGAAATCGGTCCCGATCGTCGCGGGCAGGCCCCGCCGCTTCCAGCCGTGGGCTCCCGCCAAGAGATGAAGCCGTGATAATCGCAGTGGACGGACCCGCCGGCGCCGGAAAGAGCACTGTTTGCAGGATGCTGGCCCAAAAGCTCGGCTTCGTATACCTGGATACGGGGGCAATGTACCGCGCCCTGGCATGGGCAATCGAGGCCGATTCGCTTGAGGGGAACCGGCGAGCGCAGGGCAAAGGCGATCCGGAGGGCCACGAAATCTCCGAGCTTCTCACGCGGCTGCCCCTTCGTTTTTCGATTGAATCGAATAAATTGCTGATTCTTTTCGGCGAAAGATTTCTCTCGGAGGAACTTCGCGGGCCTCGGATCAGTGATGCGGCATCAAGGATTTCTCAGTTGCCGGCAGTCAGAGAGTTTTTGGTCGAATGGCAAAGGAAACTGGCCGAGCACAACGACATTGTGGCAGAAGGGCGCGACACGGCAACGGTGGTTTTTCCGAAGGCCGAGTTGAAGGTATTTTTGACCGCAAACTTGCAGGCCCGGGCCCAAAGACGGTTCGCCGAATATGTCGAAAAGGGGATTAACGTATCTCTGGAGGAGATACGGGAAAGCATTCGATTGCGCGACGAGGCGGATGCGAACCGCGACCATTCTCCTCTGCGTCCCGCTCCGGAGGCCGTATTTCTGGATACATCGCATCTCAGTGCCGTGGAAGTCGTGGAGCGCCTTGGACAGAAGGTGCATGACCTTGGAAGGTCTTGTCCTTCGACTTAGCGGAACTTTGAGATTGCTAATTTATCGGCTATTTGCTACAGTTTAGCGTTTCTTATGGCGAGAAGCCAAAAATAAGTTAAGGGGGCCGGATAGGACCGATGACCGTAAAAGATGAACAGGAAAAACAACCCTTTGAAGCGGAGACTCTTTCTTCCGAGGACCATGAGACCGACGAAGAAATGGATTCGATGCACGATCTTTATGAGCAAAGCTTCCGAAACATCCAGGAGGGCGAGGTAATCCGCGGCCGGATCGTCCAGGTCAGCGATGATTTTGTCATGGTTGACATCGGGTACAAATCGGAAGGTCAGATCTCGATTCACGAGTTCAAGGATGAATCGGGCAAAGTGCAGGCTGACATAGGAGACGAAATAGACGTTCTCCTTGAGTATCACGATGATGATGACGGCACCATTCACCTGTCAAAGGAAAAAGCCGCCAAGATCAAGGTTTGGGATGATATAAGCCGCATCTACAGTGAAGACGACACAATCGAGGGTAAGATCGTCGCGAAAGTCAAGGGAGGCCTTGCCGTCGATATCGGAGTGCAGGCTTTTCTGCCGGGATCGCAGGTCGATCTGCGGCCGATCAGGAACCTGGAATCCCTGATAGGACATACTTTTCCGTTCAAGGTCCTTAAATATAACAAGAAGAGAAGAAACGTCGTGCTCTCCCGCCGCGCTCTGCTGGAAAAAGAGCGCGAACGGATGAAATCTTTTACCCTGGCTACTCTCGAAGACAGCAAGGTGGTCGACGGGATCGTCAAGAATATCACCGATTACGGTGTTTTCGTGGACCTTGGAGGGATCGACGGCCTGCTCCATATTACCGATATGAGCTGGGGCCGTGTGGGCCATCCTTCCGAGATGTTCCAGATCGGCGACAAAATAAAGGTTAAAGTTCTGAGCTTCGACCGGGACAACGAGAGAGTGTCGCTCGGCCTCAAGCAGCTTGTGGACGACCCTTGGACCATGGCGGAAGCGAAGTATCCGGTCGGGACCAAGGTGCGCGGAAGGGTCGTAAGTCTGACCGATTACGGCGCATTCGTCGAAATAGAAGAAGGCGTCGAGGGACTCATTCATGTTTCGGAGATGTCCTGGACCAAGAAAATACGGCATCCTTCAAAAGTTCTTTCGGTCGGAGATGAAGTCGAGGCGGTTGTGCTCAGCATAAATCCGGAGAGCAAGCGTATCTCGCTTGGGATGAAGCAGCTCGAATCGAATCCCTGGGACGTTATCGCGCAGAAATACCCCGTTGGCACCACCATTGCCGGCAAGATCAAGAACATAACGGATTTCGGCATCTTTATCGGAATAGATGAAGGCATCGACGGTCTCGTTCATATTTCGGACATCTCCTGGACGAAGCGGGTCAAGCACCCGTCGGAAATCTTCCGGAAGAACCAGGAAGTTCAGGCGATCGTGCTAAACATTGACAAGGACAACGAGCGGTTTTCCCTTGGAATCAAGCAGCTCGAATCCGACCCGTGGGAAAGCATCCCCCAGCGTTACCCGATAAGCAGCATTGTGTCGGGTCCCATCACGAACGTCACCGATTTCGGCCTCTTTGTCGAGCTGGAGGAAGGCATCGAAGGGCTGGTGCATGTATCCGAGATCAGCAAGGAAAAGATAAAATCTCCGGTCGGACAGTTTAAACCGGGCGACAAGATTACTGCCAAAGTGATCAATATCTCTCCCAAGGACAGGAAGATCGGTCTTTCCGTAAAGAAGCTCGAAGAACAGGACGAACGATCCAATTACGACGAGTACATGAATACCAGCAAGGCAGCCACGTCGAACCTGGGCGAACTGCTCAAGGAAGAACTCGAAGCAAAGGCGCAAAGTACCGCCAATAACAATGTGAACAGTGACAAGGCTTAACTCGCGCTCAATTTTCGTTTTCTCCAAAACGAGATAAAAACACCCGGTCAGGCGGCGAGTGCCTGACCGGGTGTTTTTTTAACCATGCCGGAGGGATGCAAAAACGATGAAAATGCGCGGCTGTCTTCTTGGAGTATTGATAGGGGCCCTGCTGGTCGCAGGCATAGCTTGGCTGCTTTCCGATGTTGATCTTTCATCCAGAGGAAACCGGGTGGGGCTGATCGATATAAAAGGCACGATTCTCAGCTCCCAGGATACCGTAAAACAAATCAAGGATTGGAGAAAAGACTCCACTATCAAGGCCATCCTGGTCAGAATCGACTCCCCCGGCGGGGCCGTGGGGCCGTCACAGGAAATATACAGGGAGATCAGGCGCACCATCGACACTAAACCCGTGGTTGCCTCGATGGGAAGCATGGCAGCCTCGGGAGGCTATTATATCGCATCGGCTTGCAGCCATATCGTGGCCAATCCGGGGACGATCACCGGAAGCATAGGGGTGATAATCAATTTTCCAAATCTCAAGGAGCTGTTCGGCAAAATCGGCTACCAGATGACCACCATAAAGAGCGGGCAGTTCAAGGACATCGGGAACATGGCCCGCGATATGACGCCGGAGGAAAAGGAACTTCTCCAGGCGACAATCGACGAGACATACCGTCAGTTCGTAAGGGACGTGGCGGCGGCGCGCCACTTGCCCGAGGAAGACGTGCGCAAGGTGGCGGACGGCAGAATAATCATGGGCGAAAAAGCTCTCGAGGTCAAGCTGGTGGACCAGCTCGGCAACTTTGAAGACGCCGTGACAAAAGTCGGCGAGCTTGCCAAGATCTCCGGCGAGCCCAACCTGGTCAATGCAAAGAAGAAAAAGCTCTCTCTTTTGGAGCTCTTAGTCGGAAACGATGTGAGCGAAAGGGTAAGCGATCTTATTTTCGACTCATCGGCCTTCGTCAGGTACCAACTCCCGGTCCTCGACCGCTGATCCCTGCAACGTCCGGTTCGGACAAGGGCTTATTTCTTTCTTATTTGAAGATCCGCTGCCCCGTGAACCTGTTCGGGTGAGAGCGAAAAAAGAAGAGGCGGACCTGCCGCCGCGCGGCGTCAGGCAAGCCGCTTGCTTTGGGCCCTGAAAGTTGAGAGATCTCCGGCCCCCTCACGAAGGATCTCCGGGGAATCATCTATGAGTGAAATAATGCTCGAAGCAACGCCGGGCACCACCCCCCCGTCCACGATAAGATTGATCGCGTGGCCGATTCTGTCCTGGATCTCCCGAGGGGTGGACAGAATTCCACCGTTTTCGGGGTTCGTGGCGCTCGTGCTGATTATGGGGTGACCGAGCGCTTCGACGATAGCCAGGCAGATCGGATGATCGGGGACCCTTATCCCAACGGTTTGCCTTTTGGTCAGCATGATCCTCGGGACCATGCGGGAGCCTTCCAGAACGAAAGTGTACGGCCCCGGCAAAAGACGCCTCATGGTCTTGTATGCATAATTTGTAACCTGCGCGTATTCGCTGATATTTTTAAGGTCGCTGCAAATGAAGCTGAAAGGCTGGTGCTGGGAACGGCGCTTCAAAAGGTAAATTTTTTCTATTGAAGCCTTATTCAGCAGATCACAGCCAATCCCGTAAAACGTGTCAGTGGGGTAAGCTACAATTCCTCCGTTTGCCAGAAGCTCGACGACCTTTTTGATTTTTCGCGGTTCCGGATGTTTCGGGTTTATTTCCAGGATCATTCGCAATCGTCTCCTCAAAGAAGCGGAAAATAAATGGACATTGACGCCCCACCCGGATTTTGAGAGCAGATCGCAGGCGTTCGGGTTTTTGCGCGGGAATTCCTGACAAAGCGTCAAATACGAGAAAGCAAACAAAAAATAATAGCAGGCGAAAGGCAATGTCAAGTGCGCGATATTGGCGAGTTGGACCGTCCGACGTCTGAAACCTTTTTTGCCGGGCTCGATATCGGATCGCATACCACCCGCATGCTCGTGGCTCGCAAGAACGGAACGCAACTTACCCCTGCGCGCGCCGAGCGGCGCGTGACGCGTCTTGCTCAAAATTTCCAGGACAGCGGTACGATCACCGAGGAAGCCCAGCAGAGAAATATTTCGGCCATTAAGGAATTTATTTCGATTCTGAGGCAATACCGGGTCGGCGGAATCGCCTGCGGGGCAACCGGGGTTGTAAGACGCGCCGGGAATTCCACGGCGGTAATGGAGGCAATTCAAGCCGAAACGGGAGTGCAATGCCGAATCCTTTCAGAGAAAACCGAGGCGATACTGTCGGCGAAAGGCATTCTGAGCGTTCTTCCGCAAACCGGAGGCGATCTGCTCACTTTTGACATCGGCGGCGGAAGCACCGAATTCCTGCTGGCGGTCGAATCGGGAGACGCTTTACCGAACGCGAGCCGCCCTATCGGCGCGGCGACCCTGAGCGAGGCATACCTGGGAGCCGACCCGCCCGGCCCCGGGGCCGTCGCGCGTGCGGCGCTCCATACCCGAAATGAAATCATGTCGGCCAAAGAGCAAATATATCAAAACATTCGCAGTACGCGTATAATCGGTAAAGAGGGTCCGCGGCTTGCCGGGACCGCCGGAACGGTCACCACGCTGGCTGCCATGCATATGAGGCTGGAGCGCTACGTCCCGTACCTGGTAAACGGGCTGGTTCTGACCAAAAGTTGGATTTCCGGGACGATAGAATCCCTGGCGCAGATGCCGCTGGCTGAGCGGCGGCTGATCGCGGGCCTGGAGCCGGGAAGGGAAGATATAATTCTTGGGGGCGCGGTCATAGCATCGGAGATTCTGACCTGTTTTGGCCGGGATAGTTTCATCGTGACGGATGCGGGTCTGCTCGAAGGACTTCTTATCGATCTCATAGAAAGAGAAACGGGGCTTGGGGGCGAAAACGCCGGATTAAGAACGCTCTTGACATGGCGACTGCAAAAGCGCTAAAGCCCCCTCAATACGACCGGCCAAAAAAATTAAGGCTTGTCCGTAGATAGGCCTTTTTGGGGACAAGCACTAAGACTCGGAGAAAATAGATGGACCAGAAGGCAATTTTTGAGCTGCCCGACGCACTGACATTCGATGATGTAACTCTTCTGCCCAATTATTCTGAAGTTTTGCCGGTCGAGGCCGACGTCGCAACCATGCTGACCAGGGAGATCAAAATGCGAATCCCCCTGGTGAGCGCTGCAATGGACACGGTGACCGAATCCGATACGGCAATCAGTATAGCCCGGGAAGGCGGCATAGGGATAATTCACCGTAACATGGCGGTCGAAGCGCAGGCCCATGAGGTCAGCAAGGTTAAAAAATCAGAGAGCGGCATGATAGTGGACCCGGTCACGGTAGACCCGGACCAGCAGATCGGGGATGTCTTCGAGCTTATGTCCAAGTATCGCATTTCGGGCGTCCCGGTGGTAAAGGGAGACCAGCTCGTCGGGATTATAACGAATAGAGACCTCCGGTTTGAAACCGACGAAACGATCCGGGTCGCGGACATCATGACCAAGGACAACCTTATTACCGCGCCGATAGGCATTTCTCTCGAAGAATCCAAGAAGCTGCTCCAGAAAAACCGCATCGAAAAACTGCTCGTGGTCGATGAGGCCGGCCGTCTCCAAGGGCTTATAACGATTAAGGATATATTGAAGGTAAAGAAATACCCGAACGCCAGCAAGGACCTACTGGGCAGGCTTCGGGTGGGCGCGGCCGTGGGGATCGGCAAGGATATGCTCCAGAGGGCCATTGCCGTAAAAACCGCCGGCGCCGACGTAATCGTGGTGGACAGCGCGCATGGACACTCGCGAAATGTTTTGGAAGCGGTAAAGACCATCAAGGCTGAGCTTGCGGACATCCAAATCATAGCGGGAAACGTGGCCACGGCCGAAGGGGCCGAGGCCCTCATCAATGCCGGGGCCGACGGCATCAAGGTGGGCGTCGGACCGGGATCGATCTGCACGACAAGAATCGTGGCCGGAGTCGGAGTTCCGCAGGTGAGCGCCATTCTGGATTGCGCCAGGATAGCCAGGGCAAGAGGAATACCGATCATTGCCGATGGCGGAATAAAGTACAGCGGCGACATTGTAAAGGCGCTTGCCTCCGGAGGCGACTGTGTAATGATCGGCAGCCTTTTTGCCGGTACGGACGAGAGTCCGGGTGAGACTATTCTTTATCAGGGCCGCAGCTACAAGGTTTACCGCGGCATGGGATCGCTCGGCGCCATGCGCGAGGGAAGCAGGGACCGCTACTTTCAGGATGACGTGTTCGAGCCCAAGAAGCTCGTGCCGGAAGGAATCGAAGGACGGGTGCCTTATCGCGGAGCGATTTCAGTTATCGTGCACCAACTTATCGGAGGTCTGAGGGCCGGAATGGGATATCTCGGATGCGCCGATCTGGGCCAACTGCGGAGCAAGACGAAAATGGTGCGGATCACGAGCGCCGGGCTCAGGGAAAGCCACGTGCACGACGTCATTATCACCAAGGAAGCGCCCAACTACCAGGTGGATTTGAAATAACCCAGCAGGGGAACGGAGCACATATTGGACCATCTACATGAGGAACGGCTGCTGATCCTCGATTTCGGCTCCCAAACCACGCAATTGATTGCGCGCCGGGTAAGGGAGAGTCGCGTCTACTGCGAGATACATCCCTACAGTATGAAGCTGGAGGCGATAAAGCGCTTCGGGCCGAAGGGAATCATACTTTCGGGGTCGCCGTCGAGCGTGCATGATGAGGGCGCCCCCATGGCCGACCCGGAACTATTCGAGCTCGGAATCCCCATTCTTGGCATCTGCTACGGCATGCAACTTATTGCCCGCCAGCTCGGAGGGGCGGTCGAAAAAGCGCAAAGGCGCGAATACGGCCCTGCCGCGATTGATATTGACATTCCCGGAGACATTTTTTTCGAGATCGAAAAAGATGCGGTCCGGGTCTGGATGAGCCATGGCGACCGCATCCTAAAACTGCCGCCCTCTTTCAGGACCATGGCCCACAGCGATAATTCCCCCATAGCCGCAATGGGAGACTCGGAACGTAATATATATGCCGTGCAGTTTCACCCGGAAGTTGCACACACGCCGTGCGGCAAGGACATCCTGGAGAATTTTTTATTCCGCATCTGCGGGTGCAGCCCCTCATGGACCATGAAATCCTTCGTCGAATCGACCATAAGTTCGGTCAGGGAAAAGGTGGGACAGGACCAGGTGATCTGCGCGCTGAGCGGCGGAGTGGACTCCTCGGTCGTTGCGGTCCTGCTTCACGAAGCCATAGGTGATCGGCTTCATTGTATTTTCGTAAATAACGGGCTTTTACGCAAAGGCGAGGCCGAGTCGGTCCAAAGAGTATTCCGGGACCAGTTCAAGATAAATCTCATATATATTGATGCATCCGCCGAGTTCCTCTGCCGTCTGCAGGGGGTTTCGGACCCCGAGCGCAAACGAAAGATTATCGGCAATCTCTTTATCGAGGTTTTCGAACGGGAAGCCTCGCAAATCAGCAATGCCCGCTATCTCGCGCAGGGCACGCTCTATCCCGACGTGATCGAAAGCGTGTCCTTCAAGGGGCCGTCGGCCACCATAAAGACCCACCACAACGTTGGGGGATTGCCCGACAGCATGAAGCTGGAGCTGATCGAACCGCTCCGTGAGCTTTTCAAGGATGAAGTTCGGCTGGTTGGAAGAGAGCTTGGGCTTCCGGAGAGAATAATCAAGAGGCACCCTTTTCCGGGGCCGGGCCTCGCAATCCGGCTGATCGGAGAAATCACCCCCGCCGATCTGGATATGCTGCGCGAAGCCGATGCCGTAATCCAGGAGGAAATCGAGGCCGCCGGTTGGTATGAGCACGTGTGGCAGTCTTTCGCCGTGCTGTTGCCGATCAGGTCGGTGGGAGTGATGGGAGATGAGCGCACATACGACCAGGTTATCGTGCTGCGGGCGGTCGAAAGCGTGGACGCAATGACGGCGGACTGGGCCAGGCTTCCCTACGAGGTGCTGGAGCGTATTTCAAATCGCATCATAAATGAAGTAAAAGGCATAAACCGGGTTGTCTACGATATTTCATCGAAGCCGCCCAGCACGATCGAATGGGAGTAGAAAAATACCGGATCTCGGCCCGGCGCGCCGATGCGACGGGCCGCCGCGCCCCCCGGGGGCTCCGAATGTATACCGAAACCCACCGTTTCTACCGCTACCAGCACAAGACCCCGAAGGGCTGGGAAACCTTCCAGGTAAAGCACCGGGAAACCGATCTCTGGATCAGGGCGCGGCGAAACCTGGAGGTTGAAGCCACTCAAGCGGCGCTGAGCTGCCGCCTTCAGTTGGAACAGTATATCGCGGCACACGCGGATTTTCTGCGGTCCCTTGAGCCCCTCCCGGACGATCCCTTCGCCCCTCCGCTGGTCCGCCAGATGCTCAGCGCCGGCATCACCGCGGGCGTCGGCCCGATGGCGAGCGTGGCGGGGGCGATAGCCCAATCGGTCGCGGCCGCCCTCCGGCCGCTTTCCGATTCCGTGATAGTTGAAAACGGCGGCGATTGCTTCCTCGACCTGCGCGAAGAGACCACGGTCGGAATATTCGCCGGCCCGGAGTCCCCGTTCACCGGCAAGATAGCCGTAAAGCTCGGCGCCGAACGATTTCCCACCGGGATTTGCACTTCATCCGGAACGGTCGGCCACTCCCTCAGCTTCGGCAAGGCGGACGCCGTAACCGTCATCTCGCCGGACGCAGCCCTTGCGGACGCCGCCGCGACGCGGCTTGGCAATATGGTTAAGACCAGGGCCGATATTAGCAGGGCCCTCGATCTTGCTCCATCCATTCCTTCGATCGAGGCAGTCCTGATATTTATCAGGGATAAGATGGGGGCCTGGGGAAATATCGAGATTGTTGCGATCTAGACGGCGGCCTTTGCGCTGAAACCATCTATGGATTGAAAATACTTGTTTTTTTAGGGCCTGTTGCTATATTTGGCTTTTTTCAGCCCGGGGCGCAGGCCGAACCTGCGAAAATCCCCTGTTTTGGAAAAGGGCATTCAATGCCTATGAAGATAGTCGTGATGTCTGATACTCACCTCGACGAAGCGACGGACGGGTTCAGAACTTTGTGTTCCAAATTCTGCGACGACGCCGACATGGTGATTCATCTCGGAGACTTGGACAAGTTCGCGGTGCTTGATTACCTGGAGCGGTATCCGCTTGAGGCCGTGGCGGGCAACATGGACGAATACGCGATTCAGCAGCGCCTGCCGGGCCGCAAGATAGTCAAGGCCGGCCCCTTCAGGCTCGGGATTGCTCATGGATGGGGACCGCCGGGCGGAATTCGCCAAAGGATCGAACAACAGTTCACGGGCGTGGACGCCATTCTTTTCGGACATACCCACCAGCCGCTGGTTCTTAAGGAAAACGGGTTTCTCTGGTTCAATCCGGGATCGGTTTTTCTGGGACGGGGGGCTATGCAGGGGAGCATTGGGGTACTGAGTATCCAGGACAAAATCGAAGCGGAAATAATCGGTATTTAAGGCAGGCGTTCACCGCGTTGGCCCCGGGGAACGCCCTTTATATAAACGATCTCGAAGGTGTGTGGATTTATCTCCATTGAGGAGGGCCGGTTGCGTAACCTCTGGGCGCCGTGGCGTGTCGAATACATCCTGGGCAAGAAACCACCGGGCTGTATCTTTTGCCCCGAGAACCACGGCATGTCGGACGAAGAGCGCCTCATTCTTTACCGTGGCCGCCTCGCGATGGTGATGATGAATAAGTTTCCTTATAACAATGGGCACCTGCTCGTTTCTCCCTGGCGCCACGTATCCGATCTGAGCGCGCTCACCGCCGAGGAAGACCTCGAACTCATGGGTTTGCTGAAGAAATGCACGCGCGTGCTCCAGGAACTGATGCGCCCGGATGGGTTCAATATCGGTTTGAATATGGGCAGGGAAGCGGGGGCCGGCTTCGAGGAACACCTGCACTTCCACGTGGTTCCAAGGTGGCGGGGAGATACGAACTTCCTGGCCGTTCTCGCGGATATCCGAAGTATTCCTGAACACTTAAAGCAATCCTACCGCAAGCTCTTACCCCACTTCACGAAGGAGAGCGCCGATGAAGGTGTTTAAGCTGATCGTAGCACTTATCGTACTTTGTCTGATTGGCCTTTTCATCTACCAGAACATGGAGACATGGAGACAACTGATCAAGTTCAGGCTTAATCTTTATGTTTTTCAAACGGATTCCGCCAAGCCGCCCGACCTCGAACTCTACATGATCATTTTGCTTTCCGCGGCCGCGGGTTTCATTGTGGGCCTTGGAGCCATGATGAAGCCCTATTTCAAAACGCGCCAGCTTCTCAAACACGAGCGGGTTGCGAAAAAACAGGCGGAACCCGAAAGCCCGGCCGAACAGGCGGAACCTCACGGCGAGGCGCTTCCCCGGGCAACGGGGGAATAGCAAAAGACCGTATTATCGTCTTCCTCGATCTTTGATATTTTGCCGGATTGGATTTATCGGACACACGATCAAGGCCCTGACTGAGCCGGATGCTTCCAGCGAAGAAGCGTCCGGCTTCTTTTTGTTTTCTTCCTTTTTGTTGAACTAATTACGAGCCCATGCCGAATAATAAATCATAAACTCTGATGAATATTTTCGGCTTTGAAAAACAGCCAAACCTTATGGAGTCAAGATGAATTCTCAAATAGAGACGGCATCGGGTAATGAGGCGCAGCACAAAACGGCGCTCGCGCGCCAGGAAAATTCCAATAAGGCCGCGAGCATTGTTGAGGTCACGGGCGACCTGCCGCCAATGCCCCACATTGCCGCCCAGGTAATAGATAAACTCTCCGACGCAAATTCCACGCCTCGGGAAATTCACAGACTCATTATCAAAGATCAGGCCCTTGCCGCCCGCGTTCTCAAGGTGGCGAATTCGCCATATTACGGGGCTTCAAGGTCCATCGCCACCCTGCGTGACGCGGTGATGTTCATGGGGTTCGACTCGATCAAATCTTTGATCATGACGGCTGTCCTGAAAGGGGTGTTTTGTCACGTGGGCCTTTCGGAAAGGCTTCTTTGGGAGCATTCCATCGGCTGCGGTTTCGCGGCGAGAAAAATTGGAGAAGAAGTCGGATTTGAGCGCGGGGAGGAGGCTTTCCTGGCGGGGCTCATGCACGACGTAGGCAAGGCTGTCCTCTTTTTGAGGTCCCCCGGGATAATGCGCGATATAATGCAGGAAGCATACAATGACGGCGCTGATTTTTTTGAAGTCGAAGAGCGAATGCTGGGGTTTACGCACGCCGACGTCGGCCGGCTGGTCGCCGATAAATGGCGCTTTGCCTCCGCCATCGAAGACGCCATAGCAAACCACCACCAACCCGATCAAGCCCGGTCGGCCCCGGAGCTTACCCAAATCATAAGCCTCGCCAACTCGATTTGCCACAAACTGGAGGTGGGCCCCACTCGAAAGCCGGACCTGGACCTGTATGCGCTTAAAAGCACTCAGGCCGTCAAACTGAACAGCACTTCAATTGACATGATCCTCTTCGCGGTAAAAGAAGCCCTCCAGTCCAGAGAGTCGGAGGGGCTGTAGGTTGGGGAGCGAGAAGCAAGAAGCAAGAAGCGGGAAGCCAAAACAAAAGATCCCACTTCCCGCTCCTTGCTCCCTGCTCCGTGCTCCCCGCTTCACTCTTCACTCTTCACTCTCTAAAGTAAATCGACAGCATGTAAGCCTAGAGGATTTTCGCGGAAATAAAGCCATCCGAGAAATCTCAACTTTGTGAATTTTTCGGTGACAATTTCAATTTAAGTAAAAAACCTCACCCATAGGGCGGGGCATTAAATTCAGCCCCCATAGGGGCGCCAAACGTGCGAAAATAGAGCCTGAAACTGACGCTTTTTTTATGAGCGAACGCTGGACGGCCCTTAGCCGTAAGACGGCTTGGGCTGCGATCCGAGATTATGGCGAGCTGGCCGGGCTTCCCCTGCCCGCTCACCCGCACATGCTGCGCCATGCTTGCGGCTTCGCCCTGGCCGATCAGGGTGCGGATACGCGGTTAATTCAGGACTACCTCGGACGCCGCGACATCCGGCATACTGTCATTTACACTGCGACCAACCCAGCGAGGTTTGAAAGGCTCTGGCGGTAAGCATCACCTTGTTAATTCAGATAAATAAACGAGAATAACGTTGACATATCCCACCCCAACTCGCTATTTTGGCGCGCCCGACAAGGGCGCGCCAAAATAGCGAGTTGGGGTGGGATACATTTTGGATACATTTCTATTGACATATAATAGATTACTGCGTTACATTTTAATAAACCCGCCGATAGCGTGCTGTCGGCCCAAGGGCTGCAGGGAGAAATACCCCGCGGCCTTTGCTTTTTTCTGATACTACCCAGTTTCTATGCGAACAATCATCTACATTGACGGTTTTAACCTGTATTTCAGATTGCTGGAAAAACAGCCCGCGCTGAAATGGCTCAACGTCAAAGTCCTCGGCGAGAGACTCTTGCAGCCCGCCAACAAGGTTATTGGCGTCAAGTACTATTCTGCGCGAGTGTCTGGCCGTGTTGATCCGGCGGCTCCAGCGCGCCAACAGCTTTACCTAAATGCGCTTCATACTGTGCCGGAAATCTCTGTACACATGGGCACTTTTCTGTGGTCGAAGAAGTTTGCGGGTTTGGTGAAGCCCCCCGAGTTCCGTCCACGCATTATCCTTCCCCCACCCTGGCCGAATGTCGTCAAGGTTGTTAAGGTTGAGGAAAAAGGGAGCGACGTCAAGCTTGCCTGCCATTTGCTTCTTGATTCCTTTCAAAATAATTTCGATGTTGCGGCGGTTCTTTCAAACGACAGCGATCTTGTAGAGCCAATTCGCATTGTCACGCAGGTTATGGGTAAGCCGGTAGGACTTCTTTCGCCGGTGTCCAACCCAAATCCCGAGCTATGCCGTGCTTCAAGCTTCATCCGTCACATCAGCGTGAGTGACCTTGCAGCCTCGCAGTTTTCTAGCCCCCTAATGCGGGCTGACGGCTCCTCATTACTAAAACCGGCCTCGTGGGCCTAAATGCCGTCTGGCAGTTAACTGCCGGTGTGTCATAAATCTTAATTTATGACACACCGGCCCGACCTCACAACACAAGCCTTGCATCGATCTCCAGGGGCTCGGCTGTGGGCGGATTATTGACGGATTAAATCCCATGCAAGCAGTGGGAAGATGATTTTTCCCTGAAAGAAGCTCAAGCCGTTTATGCGAAACACCTTGCCGAGCAAAAAAACAGCCGGGAGGAAGCATCTCAACGCCTGGCCCACCGTCGAAAAAGATGCCCTGCGGACGTCGTGCACGACTATCGTGGGTGGCGTCCAGTGTCCTCAAATTACGAGTACCGCCTTTGGTTTCAATGCGCCGGCATCCGTGAAAATCGAAAGACGCAAAAGAAGAAAGCCGTCGAAACGGCCCCCGCGGTTGGACTCTTCCGAAAAGCGTTTAAAGACACAGACAGGCTTGGCACATTCGACGATATTCTTCCCTGCTCCCCTTCCTCACTCCCCGGCCATCGCATACTTATCGAGGTAGCCCCTGGGGGTCACCATCCAGCCTTGCCAGATATAGGTCCGGCTGTTTCCCACTATTACCACCGACTGCATGTCCACCTCGTCGACCGGTAAATCCGCGATGGTGGTCAGGCACTTCCACTGCCCGTCGCGCATCGCCCGCCGCACGATCGCGGCAGGAGTCTCGGGAGAACGGTGGTGAAGAATTATGAGCCTGGCTTTTTCAAGCAGATCGGGCCTGCTCCTGCTTCGAGGATTGTAGATCGCAAGCACGAAATCGGCTTCCGCGGCTGCCCAGAGTCTTTTTTCGATGACCTGCCATGAAGTCAGGTGATCGCTCAGGCTGACCGCGGCAAAATCATGCATGATGGGTGCGCCCAGGATGGATGCGGCCGCATTGAAAGCAGGAATTCCGGGAATTATGCGAAGATGGAAACCCGGCGACTCCACCTGGTCCTCGCAGTCCCATTCCACGACCCGCAGCCGGTTATTTTTACAGATATCGAGGACCAGCCCCGCCATCCCATATATCCCGGCATCGCCGCTGGAAACCAGGACGACGTTTCGGCCGTCCATTGCGTGCTCTATCGCCGACCGGCAGCGCTCGACCTCTTTTCGCATTGCGCCGGCCATGACGATCTTGTCCTGCAACAGGTCCGGGATAAGGTCAAGATAGGTCTTATACCCCAGGGCGACTTCCGCCGACCGAAGTGCTTCGATCGCTTCAAGGGCCATAAAAGATTTGTGTCCCGGCCCAAGGCCGATTATGGAGAGCCTGCCCTGGCTATGGCCAGTGTGCAGTTTCCCGCCTTGCTTTTTGGCGCCAGCAACTTCTTCGTCCCTGCACTCCAAAGAGCGCTTGCTTCGCATACGCTTTCCGCTCCTACATGCCTGGCGACCGTTTCCGACGGGTTCGGAACGGCGATGCCCTCTATCTCCTCGCGGGAGCAAAAGTAAATCGGCCTGCCGAATGCCTTTGCGGCATCCAGGAGCCCGGTTTCATCCGATTTGACATCGAGGCTCGCAAAGTTTCTGATCGAAAGTGGCGCAAGCCCCAATTCCTCAAGCCGCTTTTCGACAAATGCCACAATCTCGTTTGATGCGGTGCCCCTGTTGCAGCCGATTCCGATCACCAGAGTGACCGGTCGGAGCTTGAGGCACTTGACGCCGCGCGGCGGCAGCGCTTCTGAGACCCAAATCCCGAGACCCTCCCGAAGATCTTCCGGGTCCGCGCCGGCGCCGATCTCCAGCAACCCGTGATCCGCCGGAAGATGCTTTAACAAAAACCCTCCAGGGTCGAATATCCATAGGGGCTCTTCGTCCAGGATTGCCGCTTCGATCCTGCCGAGCATGCGGCGGTTTTCGATCCGCAGCCCTGCTCTTTTTGCGGCCAGGTCGACGGCGGGCTTATCCTGGAGATCGGAAGCCGTGGTTATGACGGCCCGGCCGCCGGTGATCGAAGCGGCCTTTCTTGCCAGATCGTTTGCTCCGCCGATATGGCCGGAAACAAGGCTCACGGCAAAGCGGCCGACCTGATCCATCACCACGACCGCCGGGTCCGAGAACTTGTCCTCCAGCAGAGGCGCAACCATTCGAACGGCTATGCCGCAGCTCATTATGCAGATGATCGCATCATATTCGCGCCAGACTGCCGGAAAGACATCCGATATTTTGTGGAAAGCGCTCATCGACGGCAAGGCGTAGCGATAATTGCAAAAGCATGAACTGCCGGGCATCAGGGCGCTTATCCGGGCCGCCAACTCGGCGCCCTTCCGGGTCAGGGCGAAAATCGCCGTTTTTTCACTGTCCTGGTTTTGTGGCATCCCTGAACCCGTGACCGAACTCTTCATCGTAGAGCCTGGACCTTTTCAGCTTTTCGCCCCGATCGTTCATGCCGAGTGCCTCGCCGACCAATATGAGCGCCTGACGCTCGATTCCAGCGGCCCTCACCTTGCCGGCTATATCCTCGAGGGTCCCGAAGATAAGCTTCTGGTCCGGCCAGCCGACGCGATAGGCGACTACCGCGGGGGTCTTGACGGGGTAGTGCTCCTCCAGTTCGACGACGACCTGTTCGATGTTCCGAACGCTAAGATAGATGACCATGGTCGCGTGATGTGACGCGAGAGCGGAGAGTTTTTCCCTCTCGGGCACGGGGGTCCTGCCGCCGAGCCTGGTCAGGATAACGGTCTGTGAAACCTCGGGAATGGTGAGTTCCCGCTGAATCGCAGCGGATGCAGCGAATGCCGCCGACACTCCGGGAACGACCTCGTAGGCAATGTGGTCGCGGTCGAGCAGGATGATCTGCTCCCGGATCGCGCTGTAGAGGGTCGGGTCCCCGGTATGGAGCCGAACGACACGCTCCCCCGCCTCGTATCCCTCTTTCAGCAGGGCATGTGTCTGGTCCAGCGTCAACGAAGCGCTGTCATGGGCTTTGACATCCTTTCGGCAATAATCGAGCAGCACCTTGGGGACGAGCGAGCCGGCATAAACCACCAGGTCAGCCTCCCGTAGATACCTCATGCCCCTGACCGTAATAAGCTCGGGATCGCCCGGTCCCGCGCCCACGAACCTTACTGGTTCTCCCATTCTATGATTCCCGTTTGAAAAATCTGCGTGGAAATTTACGCATAATATTTTGAAATAGTGAACGATTTTCTTTTTCCCATCTCGGGACGGAGCTGTCAAGAATTGACGCATATCCGGCCGGGTTTATCGTCCGGTCGCAACCCGACAAAGCAGAGTTTTAGCAGGGTGATGAAAAAGGGTTCTCTGGTGGTAGAAACGCGAGAGAATTGCTCAAGACTTCGTCATTCCTACGGAAGTAGACGAGATTTAGTAGTAAAATCAATGAATCGATGAATTCCTCTCGTCATACTTCCATTCAACGGGGTGCAATCCGTTGTGTGGGTGATTCCGGCGGAAGCCGGAATCCAGACATTTTTTCAACTAATTGATTTCATAGCAAAAAACATGGACCCCGGCTTTCGAGACTGTGTCACATTTCGGAGATGCCTCGGGAAGACCGATGGAGCCAAGTTTTTCTTCCCCGTTTATAAAGGGGGATCGATGGAGATTTTAAGGACTTATACAGAACAGGAGAATCAAAATCCGCCCTGCCCCCCTTTGCAAAAGGGGGGAAAATACGCAATATGTCGTCTTTGCGACACAGCCTCTGTCGTCGGCATGACGGGCTCTCAGGCACGCTCTTTGACCTCGCGAGTGGGAATTTTCAAACCAGCCGTTAATTGCTACACAGTCTCTTTCACCGGGGTGACGTCTATTGGGTTTTTCGCCCTGATGTGGGGATTCCAATCCTTTTTCATTACCCTGTTGATATTGTTTCCGCACATGTATATTCGTTATTGACCGGAGAGACTGGACTTGTTAGTTTAGAAGTCTCCCCTGTCCTATCTCACGTTCGCCTCCACTGCCACCTTTTGAGCGATTCTTGCAGAAGTCTCCCGCCAGGGGAGTCACTCGTCGGACGCTATTGATGTCAGGCTCCATGGAACCCTAACAGCCGGTCAAAAGGAGAGCGGTCATGGCGAAGACTCATGAATATCCGGTCATCTGGCTCCAGGCGGCAACCTGCACGGGATGCCCGGTTTCGGTCCTCAACTCCGTAAGCCCCACCATCAAGAATTTGCTGATAGATGAAATCCTTCCCGGCAAACACGTCAACCTGAGGTTTCATACCACGATAATGGCCGGCGCCGGGAAAGCGGTTATCGACCTGATGGAAGAAACATGGGAACGCCACAAGGGTGCGTACATACTGGTGGCCGAAGGAGCGATTCCCACGCGAGGCGCCGGCCGATACGGCGCTCTCGGGGAAAGAAACGGCGCCGCCGTTCCTCTTGAGGACAGGATGGCTGAATTGGGCGCAGACGCCCTCGCGGTTATCGCCCTGGGAACATGCGCCGCTTACGGGGGCGTTGCGGCAGCGGCCCCCAACCCCTCCCTGTCGATCAGCGTGCCCGAATTTTTCCGATCCAGGGGCATCGGCACTCCCCTGATAAACCTGCCCGGCTGTCCACCGCATCCCGATTGGTTTATCGGGACCCTGGCAAGCGTTCTGCTCACGGGTTTGCCCGATGCCGGCCAATTGGACGAGTTCGGACGTCCAAAGGCTTTCTATGGCAGGCTCATCCATGAAAATTGCCAGCGCCGGGGCTACTACGACGAGAAGAAATTCGCCGCCAGATTCGGCGAAGAAGGTTGCCTCTATGAATTAGGCTGCAAAGGGCCGGTAACCCACGCCGACTGCCCCATCAGGCTGTGGAACGGCGGCGTGAACTGGTGCGTGGGATGCGGCGGCATGTGTATAGGCTGCACCAACCCGGGTTTCCCCGACATGGTCTCACCCATATATCAGAAGGCCCCCGACATCAAATCGCCAAACATCGCCGCCTGCGGCAAATAGAGGAGGTTCGACCCAATGAGCCGCATTCTGATAGACCCCGTCACACGCATTGAAGGCCACCTCAAGGTTGAAGTCGTGCTGGACGCCGGCACGGTGAAGGAAGCTGCATGCACGGGCGTCCTTTTCCGCGGCATCGAGCTCATTCTCCGCGGAAGAGACCCGCGAGATGCTCAGCAAATAACCCAGCGCATTTGCGGAGTATGTCCGACGAGCCACTCCATGGCCGCAGCTCTCGCCCTCGACGATGCGTTCGGCATCGCCGGCAAGATAACCGAAAACGGCAGGATTCTCCGGAACCTGATCCTGGGCGCTGCCCATTTGTCGGACCACATCCTCCATTTTTATCACCTGGCCGCCCTGGACTACGTCGATGTGACCAGGACGGCAGCCTATGAGGGCAAAGACCCGGGACTGAACTCCGTGAAGGCTTTCATAGAGCGGGGAGAAGTCGGCCCGTTTCTGCCGCGCTACGAAGGCGATTATCGACTCTCCGCCAAACTGGATCATGAACTGGTCGGCCATTATCTGCAGGCGCTGAACGTCCGGCGCAAGGGCCAGCAGATGCTCGCGATCTTCGGTGGCAAGGCCCCCCACAATGTTGCGGTTGTGCCGGGAGGAGTAACGTCCGTGCCCACTACGGACAAGATGGCTTCGTTCCTCTGGCGGCTGAATGATATCAGGGAATTCATCGACAACATCTATCTCCCCGATGTTTTCACTATCGCCGCCGCCTACGGCGATTACTTCGAAACAGGGCGAGGCTGCGCAAATCTGCTGTCTTTCGGCGCCTATGACCTCGACGGCTCCGAACTCGACCTCCTCGCGAGAAACCGGCTTATGAAACAGGGGACCGTTTCAAGCGAATTGGAATGGCGGCCCGCGGATCCGGCCAAGATCTCCGAATGCGTTACGCATTCATGGTATGATGGTCCCGGCGGCCCCCTCGGACCGGCCGATGGGGAAACGATTCCGAACGAGAATAAGCCGGGGGCTTACTCGTGGGTCAAAGCGCCGCGATATGAAGGCAAAGTCTATGAGGTGGGTCCGCTTGCCAGGATAATGGCGAGCTATGTTTCCGGCGGGCAGAATGTGAAACCCCTGGTCGATTCGGCCCTTTCCACGGCCGGCATAGGGCCCCGGTCAATGTTTTCGGTCCTGGGCCGGCACCTCGCGCGAGCCCTTTCGGCCAAAGTGCTGGCCGATTCCATGGGAGATTGGCTGCTCCGGCTCAAACCGGGTGAACCGGCATATGTGCCCTACGAGATTCCCGAGGAGTCAAGGGGGATGGGCCTGATCGAGGGCGCCAGGGGCGCGCTCGGCCATTGGATCGAGATCAGGGACAAAAGGATCGGCCGCTATCAGTGCGTGGTGCCGAGCACCTGGAATATGTCGCCGCGAGATGACCGGGGGCAGCACGGGCCCCTTGAACAGGCCCTCATCGGGACGAAGGTCGGAGATGAGGCCAATCCATTCGAACTGGTGCGCATCGTGAGGTCATTCGACCCCTGCCTTGCGTGCGCCGTTCATGTGTTGACGCCGAAGGGCCGGGACCTGGGCAGATTTGACGCGGGCGCGCCGATATGAGCGGGAAACCGGGCGGCAGGATAGTGGTCATGGGAACGGGCAACGAACTGCTGAAGGATGAAGGGGTCGGAGTTCACGTAGTTCGGGAACTGGCCCGGTGGACCTTCGATTTTCCGGTGGAAATCATCGATGCCGGAACGGCGCCCGATTGCTGGCAGGGAGACGAACCGGTCGGAAAGCTCGTAGTGATCGATGCGGCGTACGGAGGCGGGAAGCCTGGAGCGGTCTACAGGTTCAGCCCGGAAGACGTCGAGTTCGACCCTGTCATGATGACCTCGGTTCACCAACTCAGCTTCTTAAACAGCCTGAAGCTAAGTGAGATCGCCGGCTGCAAGCCTGAAGAAACCGTGATTATCGGGGTCGAACCGAAAGAAGTTGCCTGGGGGATGGAACTCTCCGAGGAACTGCGCGGCCGCGTCCCCGATATCGTCAGAGTGGTTTTGGAAGAGATCATGCCGGACCGGGGCGCCGGCAAGGTGAGGGACTGACATGCTTATCAGTGAACAAAAACCCATGGAAGAAATTCTGTCATATCTTGGCGACGAAAAAAAGGTGTTCATTGTGGGGTGCAAGGGTTGCGCCGAGGGATGTCAAACCGGCGGCGAACTCCAGGCGATAGAGATGAGACAGAAGCTGGAGGAGGCAGGCAAGAGCGTCACCGGCATTTCGCTCATCGACTTCGCCTGCAACGAACAGTTGACCAGGATGACCCTCCAGGCGCATGAGCAGCGGATCGTTGATTCCGATTCCCTGTTGATGCTTTGTTGCGGTATCGGCGTTCAGGCCGCGGCATCGGTAGTCGATAAGATTATTCACCCCGGCTGCAATACCGTCTCCCTTGGGGGCCGCCACGGCGAATGGCGGGACGGTGAACGATGCATGGAGTGCGGCCGGTGCGTTCTCGAATACACAGGGGGCATCTGCCCTATCGCGAGGTGCGCCAAGCAGTTGTTGCACGGCCCCTGCGGAGGCTCCGTGGACGGAAAATGCGAGGTCTCGTCGGACTTGCCCTGCGCCTGGGACCAGATCATACGCCAACTCACCAGGCTTGGAAGGCTCGATAAGCTGATTGACGTCCTGCCGCCCAAAGACTGGGGAGCAAGCCTCACCGGAGGCCCTCCGGTTCGACCGGTAACATGAAGGCCTTACTGTACCGGTTCGGTGAGCGTGACAGACGCATCCAGCGCCCGGCCTTCCGCGCTCCGCGAAGCTCACCGGCAAATGGTGTCGATAGGGGGGAGGCCGTTTTTTTCTGAGTGGCATACTTTTCTGTCAAACGATCCGGGGAGAAGCAGGTTGGAAACTGCCGATATCATGAAAACGCTGGAAGAATCCCTTCTTTTCGGGGACCTCAAAGATGAGGAGAGGGGCAGGATCGCCCGGTTTTCAAACGAGGCCGTCTTTGAGGCCGGCGATATTTTGTTTCATGAGGGCGATCCGGCTGAGAAGATCTACATCGTTGTGAAGGGCACGGTGGCAGTCGAAGTTGGACTGCTCGGCCGCCGGAGACGCCGTTGCGCAACTATAGCGACCGCGGGGCGGGGCGAGTCCGTGGGATGGTCGGCCGGGATCGGCTCACCGAGTTATCTATCGTCGGCTTATGCCGTGGAAAAGACCACGGCGCTGGCGATAGACCGGCAGGCGGTCCGGCTTCTTTGCACGGAGGAGCCGTCGTCGGGACTCCTGGTAATGAAGAAGCTGGCAGATCTGGCGAGTTCAAGACTGTCACGAACCGCCGGGGTATTGGCCAATATGCTCTCGACCGCATCCCATGATTTGAAGGCCCACCTTGCCGCCGTGGAAAGCCTCAACCAGGTTGTTCTCGGCGGTTATGCGGGAGACTTGAACGAACAGCAGAAAAAATTCCTGACCAGGGCCGGGGAGCGGGTCAAGGGGCTGGTTTCAATTTTGGACGAAATATTCGTCACCCCACACGTAGAACCCTGCGTGCTGCAAACGGAATTGGTGCCGCTGGAGGAAATCGTGTGCGACTCCCTTATAAAAGCCGGGCCGATGGCCGCGGGCAAGCGCATCGAACTAAAAGCCGATTGGTTCGGGAAACTGCCGCTCATCCCCGGGGACCGCGCCAGGCTGAAGCAGGCATTTGACAACCTGGTCGGAAACGCCGTCAAATTTACGCAAAACGGCGGCAAGGTTAACATCAGGATCACGGATGACGATGAGCGCCGGCAAACGATTGTGGAAATAATCGATAACGGGCCCGGAATCGATGCAGGGGAGATTGCCAGAATTTTCGATGATTTTTATCGGGGAAAGGATGCCCCGATAGATGGGGCCGGCCTGGGGCTGTCGAACGCCAGGAGGATAATTGAGGCTCATGGCGGGCGCATCTGGGCCGAGAGCCCATGCCGAGGCTCCAAAGGCGCCAAGTTTACTTTCACTCTGCCGAGGCTCAAAAGAGGAGGTATCGGCGATGAAATCGGGAACTAATCTGGAAAAAGTACTGGAGAGCAAGAGGTTCGCGGTTACCGCCGAAGTGGGCCCTCCCAAGGGAGCGGGAACTTCCGGAGTTTTGAAAAAGGCCGAAAGACTGAAGAACTTTACCGATGCCATAAATGTTACGGACAATCAGACCGCCATTGTCAGGATGTGCAGCCTCGCCGGATGCACGCTGCTCAAACGATGCGGTGTGGACCCCGTGCTGCAGATGGTTGTCCGGGATCGAAACCGCATCGCGATACAAAGCGATATCCTGGGAGCGGTGGCGATGGGCATAGGAAACGTTCTCTGCCTGTCGGGAGACTACCAGTCCTTCGGAAACCATCCTACGGCCAAGGGAGTCTACGACCTGGATTCGATCCAACTGATCGCCACGCTGAAAAAAATGCGCGATGAACACAAGTTCATCTGTGGCGAGGACATCAATGGGGAGGTCCCGCTCTTTATCGGCGCGGTCGAAAATCCTTTCGCCGATCCATTTGAATACCGCGTGCTCAGGCTGGCAAGAAAGATCAGGGCCGGCGTCGATTTCATCCAGACCCAGGCCGTGTTCGACGTTGCCAGGTTCGAAGAGTGGATGAAGATGGTAAAAGACAAGGGACTCGATAAGCAGGCGCATATTCTGGCCGGCATTATACCGGTGAAATCGGCGGGCATGGCCCGCTACATGAGAGACTACGTCTCGGGGGTAAGCGTCCCGGATACGGTGGTGACGAGATTGGAACAGGCCGGGAATGTCAAGGATGAAGGGTTGAAAATAAGCCTCGAAATCATCGAACAGATCATGGAGATACCCGAGGTTCACGGAATACACATAATGGCCGTGGGTTGGGAAGACATCGTACCGGTTTTAGTGGAGCAAGCCGGCCTTTTGCCGAGGCCCGAACTCTAAAGGATGGGAGATAAGATGGAGCAGGAAGCAAAGATATTGCTGGTCGATGACGACCCGGATATTCTCGAAGCGGTCTGCGCCGTGCTGACCAAGCACCGGTACACGGTGGTCACCGCCAGGGACGGAAAGGAAGGGCTGGCAAAATTGAGGTCGGAAAAGCCGGACTTGATGATCCTCGACCTGATGATGCCCAAAATGGACGGTTTTGCCGTTTGCGAGGAGCTTCAAGACCCCAGGTGGGCCAAATACAGCAACATTCCCATAATCATACTCTCATCGGTTAAGGAGGACGCCGGCCGGCGCCGCTACGAACTTGGGACCGGCTTACAGATGAGCGTCAGCGACTATGTGGAAAAACCGATCGATTTCCCGACCCTGCTGGCCCGAGTCCAGACCTATATAAGGAAAAAAGAGTAGTCTAGAATCTTTGCGACCTCCAATCACCCGGAAAGTTCACGAAAATTCCCGCCGGCCGCCGCGCAATCGGGCGGCCAGGACTACTGGCGCCCTCGCACCTGTTTTTCTCTCCGCGTCCCTGCGTCCCTGTGTCTCATACGTCATCACTCCGTCTTCTGTCCTCCGTCCTCCGTCTTCCGTCTTCTGTCTTCCGTCTTCTGTCCTCCGTCCTCCGTGTTCCGTCCTCCGTCTGCATTTTGCCGCTTCTATTGCCGTTTATATTGCCGTTTATATTGCCGCTTCTGGTTGCCGTTTTACAAAGCCAAATCACCCCTGCTATAAGATCATTGGATAGAGTGAATGGTGTGTGGGTCACGGCCCATTAAGCGCTGATGAGTGTACAAATGGGAGTTTCAGCCATCCGCCATGGCGTTTCCTGTATTTGGCCTGAATTTGCAGGAAAGCGATTTGACGCATTGAGGGTTCCGCTCACTGCTCACTGTTCACTGCTCACTCTTCATTGTATTTGGCCTGAATTTACAATGAAACCAACCATCCGCCTGTGAAATAAATGGGCGGTATCGCATCACGCCAGCTCTTTGAAAAATGCATGGAAATCAAACCTTCTGTTTTGCGGTTTTTGCGCTCTTTGGGTTCTCGGAGGTTGGCGATATAGTTACCTCGCCCCGTGTAGCGAACACGAGCACTAGAGGTCTTGGAGAAGACAAACAGATTTTGTATGACTCATTTTCCCTGCAAAGTTCGCGTCCGCCGTAACCAGAATGCTTTTGGTCTCTTCCGCCAGGGCCAGGTAACAGGCATCGTAGAACTTCACCCCATTGCGCGCCATCCAATCAAAGCACAACCGATGCATGCTTTCGGTCAGGGGAAGGCTGGAGAACTTCAAATTGACGATCAATGCCATTTTCTCAAATGCCTGACCAGGGAATAGCCTGCCCAGGAAGTTGCCAACTTCATATTCCCAAAGGCTGGGCGCAAGCAACTCAGCGCGCCCTCCCACCCACGCGTTCAAAAGGTCCAAAGCTTTATCTTGATCGGGTTCTCGCTCATCCCCAAGAACCCACTTCAGAATCACGGATGCATCAACCGCGTATCGGTCCATTCAATGACTGCCCCTCTCTCGCGTCAACTCCTCAACAATTTCCCGTGTGGACAGCTTTTTCGTGGCCGAAGACGACTCAATCAGCTTCTCAACCGCGTTCCTCCTGCTGATATGTTCCAACTCCTTGCGCAGGGCCTCATTTACGATCTTGCTCCTCTTTCCGGGAGGCACCAGATGCTCCAGATCCCTGCAGATCGCTTCCTCGATGAGGAAATTCATTTTCCTGGATGATCTTCTCATAGGTCACTCCATTTGATTACTCCTATTTGTTACATACTGATTGTACGTCCAATCACTGCAACAATCAAGGATCATGAGATCGATCCAGGCTCCAAACAGGTCGGGCCAAGGTAACATCCAGCATTTTCTTCACACCATGCGCGGCATGCCGGAAAAACGTGGTCGGTTCCCTGAATCCGGGTTTGTTGACGCATGGAATAACCCTTGCTACATTTTGTTAAAAAGCCGAAAAATCAACATTCTGTAACTTGGGTTGGCTAGGGTGACGGAATCAGAAGTCCCCGAAAAACTGCCCGTTTCATTGCTGAACGGATAGCTTTCCCGGAAACGACTGTTGTGAATGGCGAGGAAAGTTAAGCGTTCAATCAATGGTTCACTCACGTCCTGTATACGGAACCGGGAGCTCGGCGCCGATTGACTCTTCGTTGACGGCAGCTTGAGCATGTTCTCTTGTGCCTTGCAGGTGATTCCCTTTTTATTATATGAATTAGTAAGAGCAATGATCGCATCCGGGGAGCCGGACTTCTTTAACAAGAGTTGTTTTTGTGATAACCTTCATGATTGTCTTCGTTTAGCATGGAAAGGCAGGAGAAAAACCATGGAAATAAAGCTCACAGCCGTGTTTCAGAAGGTTTCGGAGGGTTACATCGGATTCGTAGAGGAATTACCGGGTGCTAACACACAGGGCTCCACACTCGAAGAAGCCCGCGAAAACCTGCTTGAAGCTGTCCAGTTGGTGCTGGAAGCCAACAGGTCACTCTCTGAAGAGTCCCTAAAGGGGCGGAAAGTAATCCGCGAACCATTACTTGTCTGTGCTGCATGAAACGGCGAGACCTGATTCGGCACCTGGAAGTTCATGGCTGCGGGCTGTTGCGTGAAGGTAGCAGACACACTGTGTTTGTAAATCCGGAGATGAAGAAAGTGTCCACGGTACCGCGCCATCGGGAGATCGACGAAGATCTTGTCCGGAAGATCTGCCGCGATTTGGATGTTCCGATGCCCTGAGGGGATGCCGCTTGTTTTTTTCACTCGTCCGGCAGGACCTCCTGCACCCGCCCGATTTGTCCGTCAACCAGCCGCACTTTGATCCCGCGAGAATGAAAAGAGGAAGAAGTAAGGATGTCCTGTACGACCCCGACGGTGCGTTTGCCGGTTCGCTGGTCCTTTTTCAAAACAATTTCGACTCGTTTTCCGGGCCGAATTTCGCTTCGATGCTGACCATTCACTTTACTTTTTCCTCCGCCCCCGGCTTCAAGTGAGTTCACGCCCGCCAACCATGATCTGAGGAAAACAGCGAGTAGCGAACTGAAAGAAACTGACCCGAAAATATAGTGACAGGCATCATGTGAGCATGGGCTGGAATTACAGACCTTGCGCGTGAATGCCATTCACTTCGGAAGCTTTGATATTCGCCCTCTTGCGCTTTGCGCCCTCATGAGATACCATCTCGCCGAACTATAGCGCCACTGCCGGGCATTGGCTACAAGGCCCATCCTGGCAGGGTTATTGTGCATGTATTCAAGCTTTTCAGTCACTTTGTCGATTCCGAACACGTTGAAATCGTGGAATCCCGCCTGCCAAATCGGCTCTCTCAGACCCACTTCGGCCGCATAGGCCGGAAAATGCTCGTCGAAAAAATTCTTTAACCGATTGGATGATTTTCTCTTCCACTGCTGAATAAAACCGCTGAGCATTCCGGGCTTTTTAAAGTGTAAAAGAGCGTGGACGTGATTGGGCATTATTACGAAGCCGACGCACGACCCGTCTTTTTTCCGTAATTCCTCGGCGAGGAAATGAATGACGGTGCCCTTTGCACGGTCATCATCAAGAAGTCTGCGCCTCTTGTAACAGGAAAATGTTACGAAATGAGCATGGCCTTCGGAATCATAGACCCTACGCTCCATTGTCATGCCCTCATTAGAGTTTTACACATGACCTTTTGCGCTTCGCGCCTGGATAACAAGTATCCGGGCCACCCCTGTACGAATGTCTGTCGCGCCTATTCCATAAATTCAATACAGTTTGTCAAACAATAACTCCGCTTCAATATCTTGATCGCGAACGCATTCTCATATTGTTTTACCGCATTTCAGTCATGCCCAATCTCAATAACTCCAATACGGTTTGTCAAACCAGAACCGTGTTACAGCACCCACGGCCGCCAAACCGACCCGCGTAGGGGTACTACATTTTCCCGCTCCCGGCTTCTCGCTCCCCGCTTCCTGCTTCTCGCTTCTCGCTTCTCGCTCCTCGCTTCTCGCTTCCTGCTTCCTGCTCCCCGCTCATGTGCCAATCAATATCTCTTTCGCCTTCGGCCCGCAGTTGAAAAGGAGGTCGAATGCCGAAAGGTCCGGGATGAAATCCCCCCAGAGTTGAGGGTAAACGGGAGATGGAGGTTTAAAATACTCGATACTTATCCCTGCTTCGCGGAAAAGGTCCTGATCGAGATATTTCCTGGCCGGGTACTGGGCCGCGAAGCGAAGGCTTCCCATCTTCCTGCATATTTCCACCGGAAGAAGGTCCCCTCTCGCCTCAATTCCCAATTCGGACAGCGAAACGAGTGCCGTTGGGATTTGAAGCTGTTTCAAAATATATCTTATGATGCCCAGGTTAAGGTCTATCAGCTTTTCAAACGCGCCCGAAAACAGTTCTTCCAAAAACGGCAGGTGGTCGGCGAAATAAGGCGAGTGCGCATACGCAACCTTCAGGCTTTCCAGGTGCTTCCTCGTCCAGTGGAAGTCGTAACATATCCTCACGCTATCGATCTTTTGCAGCCCGAGCCCTTTCTTCCAAACCGGAACTGTCATCCACAGAGTCCCGTGGCTGTTTTTGAAGCGGTTTCTGCTTATCCACGTCGTCCCCAGAGGAAATTGCACACTATCCAGGATAACGACAACGTCGGAAATGCGAGCCTTGTAGAAAAAACCGGGAAAAGGCGCAAAGTAGGGTTGGACAGCGGATAGGACCATTGAGAAAAATCCACGCCCCGCAAAAATTCAGCCGATATACTCTCAATCGCGAAATAGCCTGAAGTGGCCTTCCCGCCCCATCTTGGACCGGCATGGCCGAAGATTGCCGGCAGCAGCGCTTCAGACCCTTAAATCGACAGGCTTTCGATGCTCTTTATCAACGCATGGACGTCCACCGGCTTGGGGATGTAATCCTCGGCTTCCATGGACATGCCGTTAGCGTGTGAATACGTGGTGGTCTGGACGGATTCCCCCACGGCGGTAAGCAGAATTATGGGAATGTCTTTCGTTTCTTTCTTTTTCTTGAGTTCCGAGCAAAGGGCGTACCCGTTTTTCCGGGGCATCATGACGTCAAGAATCAGAAGGTCCGGCCGTCTTCTCCCGATAGATTCCTCACCCTCTATCCCGTCATAGGCCTTTCCCACTTCGTAGCCTTTGCTCTCCAGCATCATGGCGACGGTCTCGACGATGTCCGGATCGTCGTCTACGATCAATACGTATTTGCTTCCCATTGTCGCCTCCCTTGTTGCTTTGGGTTAAAAGCTGTCGTTGCTCTGGTACGCCGATTTTTCCGAAACTTGCTTTACCACCGGCAGAAGCACCCGGAACGTGGTTCCCAAACCCGGCTTGCTGTCGACCTCCACAGACCCGCCATTGCGATCTACGATTGCCTTCACAATCGCAAGCCCGAGGCCCGTGCCTCTAACGTGCCTGGCCCTCGGGTCCTTCACCCTGTAGAATTTATCGAAAATTTTGGGAATTTCCTCAGCGGCGATTCCAATGCCGGTATCGCTCACGCACACCTCCAGGAAATCTTCCTTCAAGCCCGCCGAAACGACTATTTCTCCGCCATCGGGCGAGTAATTGATGGCATTGCCGAGCAGGTTGGAAATAAGTTCTTCCATGCATTGGGCATCGGAGTGAATGAGAGGGAGTCCAGCCTGTATTTCAAGCTTCAACGCTATGTTCTGTTTTTCCGCCCCGGCTTTCATCAGCGCCGCCGTGCGTTCGATGATTTCGCTCATATCGAGGGGCGCGTGTTGTCGAGATTTCCTGTTGCTCTCGATTTTGGAGACATCGAGCAAATCGTTTATCAGGTCGAGCAAGCCGCGAATCTTGAGTTGAGAACGGTTTAAAAGGTCTTTTTGCCGGGCCGTGAGTTCTCCGGCCAAGCCATCGAGCAGAACCGTTAGAAGTTGCATGATCGCTGCCAGGGGCGAGCGCAGTTCATGGGAAACCAATTGGACGAAATTGGTTTTCATTTCATCGAGCTGTTTGAAAATGGTAACGTCTTGAAAAACGGTCACCGTGCCGATGACCCCGCCGTCAGAATCTCGGACAGGAGCAGAAACCGCATGAATGTACCTGTCGCCTCTGGAAAATTCACCGGAAAGTTGACCCGACCCGTCGCAGGACGTATCCAGAAGGTGTCCGAGGGCTTTATCCAGACCCTCTTCTTCCATGCAGCCGCGCAGGGCCGATGGGCCCGATAAAGACGGCTGGACATCGAAAAGCCTCATCAGGGCCGGATTACATAGCACGACTTCAAGGTCGCGGTTAGTCACCAGGACCCCGTCCGCCATGCAGTCGATGATTGTAGTGATCCGGCTTTTTTCCACGGACAAATCGTAAAGGTTTCTGGCGCGCTCTTCCTGCAATTCCCTGGCGCGGCGTTCCAATGCCCGCTTTTCCAGCGCCCTTTTGACGATAAGAATCAAATGATCGGCCCGGAAAGGTTTGGTAACGAAATCAAAGGCCCCCTTCTGCATGGTTTCGACCGCGTTAGCCACGGTGCCGTGTCCGGTGATTACGATCAGCGGCAAATCCGGGTAATTTGCCCTGACTTCTTCCATGACCTCGAAGGCGCCCATCACCGGCATCACCAAATCGCACAGGATCAGGTCCGGGGCTTCGTCCGACAGCAGATCCAGCGCCTCCCTGCCGTTTGACGCCGTCAGAATCCTGTAGCCCTCAGGCTCCAAAAGGCGGCGGCAGCCTTCTCTTATGACCCTCTCATCATCGACAACCAGAACGGTTTCCATGCTCTTGGGCCTTTAAGTCTCGCGACCATCCGAAAACACCCGATGAGATGCCGGCGGTATTCGATCCGAATTGGCCGAACCTTGTTTCAATAGGAAAAATCAATTGCCTTTTCGGGACATTCCAGCGGCAGCGTAACTGTGAAAACTGCGCCGCCCGAAGCAGAGTTTTCCGCCGAAATATGGCCGCCGTGCTGCTGAATTATCCCGTATGCGACGGAGAGCCCCAGCCCTGTGCCGTCTCCAGGTCCCTTGGTGGTAAAAAAAGGCTCGAATATCTTGCCGATTATATCAGGTGAAATTCCCGGACCGGTATCCGCAAACTTCAGAGTCGCCTGTTCGGAAACCGGATCGAACCTGCTGGTGATGAAGATCTTGCCGCGGCCGTTCATGGCCGTCCGGGCGTTGATTATGAAATTTATGAAGACTTGCTGAAGCTGACCCGGATCGCCTGTCATCGAGGGAATGTCGGCCTGCAGATCCGTTACGATTTCGACATTGTGAAAAAGCCCCTGATGACCCAACAGATCGACCGAACGCTTGACTATGGTGTTTATATCGTAGCTGAATCTCTGATTCACCGACTGCCTGCTGAACTCGAGCAGGCGTGCCACGATTTCCTTGCAGCGCATACTCTGATTGATGATTTCCTGAAGGTCCTCACCCCACTGTGAGTTATGGAGATACACATCTTTGTAGAGCAGCTCGGCAAATATCAGAATTCCGGAAAGCGGGTTATTGATTTCGTGTGCAATACCGGCGGCCAGGGTTCCGATTGAAGCGATCTTATCTGCCTGCATCACCTGCATGCGAGCCTCTTCCAACTCCCTGCGCATCCGAAGCTGGGCCCTGAGGTCCGAAAATATGCCAACGGTCCCCATCTCATTGTTGTTCTTCCTTATGATTGCCGCGGAAAAACTGACCGGTACTTCTTCGCCGTCCTTCCTGACCAGGGTTATCCGGGTCGAAGTGAGCTTGCCCGGCGGGCCATACTCGCCGCTACGCATTCGACGCATGTTCTCTTTTGCGAGCGCGGAGCCGGTAATCTTATCCAGAGCACCCGGGACCCCTATCACTTCATCGGCGCCGTACCCCAGAATCCGCTCGGCGGCATCGTTATAGATCACTATTTTTCCATTCATATCTGCCACCACGATGCCGTCGGCCGAACTCTTGATGATGTTGCTGAGAAAACTGTTGGCTTTGAAAAGTTCCCTTTCGATTTCTATATGCTTGGTAAGGTCCTGGAAATATAGACAAGTTATGAAACCTTTGCCAAACTTGGCTACTACCATGGAAGTTTCAAAAACCCGGTCCTCCCGGCTGGAAGTTGCACCGGGATTAATCGTGCTGCAGAAGCGCACCTCGGAGGAATGGTCCTGGTCTATCTTCCGGGCCAGATCGCGAGCCATACTCCAGACTTGGGGCGGCAGAAGCTTCCTGACATCTTTTCCCACCAGGTCGTCTTTAGGATGATCGAGTATTTCCGCCATCTTGGAGTTCACATATATTATGCGTTCGTTTTCATCGACCATCAGGACGCCTTCCTGGGTAATTTCCACGACCATCCTGATTTTCTGTTCGGCCTCGAAGAGTGGAGTTATGTCTCTCAGGGCCTTAAATCCACCGATCACCCTGTTTTGCGAATCCGTGATCACGGAGCAATGCACCGCCACGGGTACTTCCCTGCCATCGCGGTCGCAAACCGTGCGCCGCACTCCTGCGGCCGGCGTCCTCTCATCGATCGCGTGTCTCAGCAGGCAATCGTCCGTTTTACAATGGGGAGACCGCAGCACTTCGGCGCAACTCATACGGTTTAGCACTTCGGAGCTTCGATATCCCGTGAGTTTCTCGAGGTGCTCGTTCATGTAAGTGATCGTCAGGTCGGTATCGACGGTGAAAAACGGCATGGGGAAATTGTCGATGACGCTGGCAAACATATGGTCCCGCACCATGTCTCTCGGCCCCGTTACAACCGATGGGGCGGGCCGCAGTATCAAAACGCATCCCGCCGGGTTGGCCCGGTCATCGTTTATCAACTGCGCGGAAAGGCAAAAAGGCCGCCAATCGCCGAAACAACTCCTGATATCGACCGGAAAACAATCCAGGGTCCCCGTCTTCAGACACTCTTCGATCAGCGACGACGGCGCTTCAGGGGCGCCGCGCAAAATGTCGGAACAGGCGAGACGCTCTGCACCGGTTAAATTACAGCCTGTAAGGATCTGCGCCGATTCGTTCAAATAAACGATACTCGACTGCAGATCGATTACTATGACGGGATCGGGGAAACGCCCGAAGCAGGTCCGGAAAAATTCCAAATCCGGCAGGTCCGGGCCGGCACCGTTCAAACGGCGCCGATCGGTTTGGAGAGTCTCAATATCGTTGGGACCCATCTTTTTAGCCCTCTTCAATCGAACACACGAACATATGTCTTTCGGTTCAGGGGCCTTGATGACAGGAACGGGAAGATGAAATGACTCAAGATCAGGACGAGAGTAGCACTAAATCCAAACTCAGAAGATTTTTATACCTCAAAACTCATTGAAAATAAAGAACAATCGCCGGCGGTCGGGCCGCCGCTCGAAATGACGAATGAGCCGGCATTAGCCTTTTTGCCTTTCGTTCCCCGGGAACCGGAATCGAACTCGGTCCCATTTCCCCAGTCCGGCCCTCAGCATGTTCGCCGCGCATTTGAGTCCAAAGAGCGCAAGACGGCCCCGGCTCAAATATTTGGCTATGTCGTCAACATTGTCGACCTGGACCCGGCATAATGGCTGTTTCCACGACGACCAGCCAAAGTTCAGCGCCGACCCCAGGCGCATTGCAAAAGAGTAGTTCCGCCGCACAACCCGGTGGGCGGCGGCGTTCACTTTGCCGAACGGATACACGAAGGTCGTGACATGACATTTGAGCCGGTTTTCCAGCAGGCTCCTCGATTCCGAGGCCTCCCGGGCGATATCTGCTTCCGGGCGCGTCATGTCCCTGTGCCGATGCGAATGCGAAGCGATGTGAACCAACCCGCTCGCGGCCATTCGATCCAGTTCTTCCCATGTGCAAAAAGGCGCCTTCATCCAGAATCGATCCCATTTTGTCGCATGCTCTTCAGGCGTGGAAAGGCGTTCTTCCATGGAACGGCCGGTGCTCTCCAGTATAAATGCTGTCGATACCCCCAGGACCGCCCTGATTGAGAACTCCTGGAGAAGCGGAAAAACATGGGCAAAAAAATCCGCGAAAGCATCGTCGAAAGCCAGGCATACATTAAGTTGACGAGGCAGTAGAGGCTCCCCCGGAACAACGACATTGAAACTGCGTTTCAGGTATTCGAAATGAGACCTGAGCACCGGTACGGGATTGTTATACGAGCCACAACCGGCCCGATGATAAGCAAGAATAAGAAGCATCGGATGAATTCTCAACCGCCGGCACTAAGATCCGGGCCTTCCCGGAAGCGGCTTATCGGTGGAGAACTTTCTCAATTCGTAGAGCTTGGCGTATTTGAGGAAAGTTCCGATTCCCTTGGACAGTGAAATGACAAATCCGTCGAAACCGGCCGTAAACCCCAGCTTGAGGATGTAATTCCTGAAAAACATCCAGAGCCCGTGCAAAACGGCATCCGCCGGCCCTGCCCTTTTTCCCTCGGAGTGCAGTTGGACGGCGAGTTCGGAGGAATAGCCGTCGAGTTTTCTAAAAAGCTCCGAGTAGGACGTGTAGCTGAAATGATCGACGCAACAGACTAGCCTGGCCGTCGTACCTTTCACGACGAGCCTTTCGTGCGTCAGCCCGTCGAATTTGCATTTGCTTTTCCTGACGAGCCTCACGTGTTCGTCCGGCCACCAGTCGGTTGACTTGATCCACTTTCCGTGGAAGAAGTTTCTCCATCTGAACGAATAGCCATCGGCAAGGTCCTTACCGGAAAGAAGTTCGGCGATCTTCAGCGCGGTTTCTTCCGGAACGCGCTCGTCGGCATCCAATATCAACACCCAGTCATGGAGGCACTTTTCAAGAGCGCTGTTTTTCTGCGGGCCGTAGCCTTTCCAGGGTTCGACAAACCACCTTGCGCCGAACTCCCGCGCAATTTCCGCGGTCCGGTCCGTGCTCCCGCAATCCACAATTACCACTTCTCCGGCGAATGAAACGCTTTTCAGACAACCCGGCAGGTCCGTTTCCTCGTTTTTCGTGATAATTGAGACCGACACGGGGACTTTACCGCTCATTTCGGGATTCTCCATCGGACGGCCGTTCCTGCCAGCTATTCAAATTGGCCCGGATGGCGCAAACGCCGCAGGTCTCCACAAAAGCCGGTTCCCCGCATTCACCGCAGATCGAAATGCCTTCTCCGTTAAAAGAGACCGGCGGCTGACGGTGTTTGAGCCACGTAAAATAAAAATCCCTCTTTGTGCCGGGCATTTTTTCTTCCATGGATTGGAGCGCCTCTTTGACGAAATGGCTGGTCGCCCCGTGCGAAAGCGGGCACGACTCATTAAAGGGCCGAACGGATGCGAAATGGCAGTATGCCCGGAGTTCGGCGGATTCCAACCGGTAGAGCGGTTTCACCTTTGCCGCAAAAAGAGGATGCGTGGAGGGCAGATAAGGATATTGTCTTTCGATATAATAGGTGCGGTGCCTGAGGAGATTACCGAGAAGACGGCCGGCTTCGTCATCCAGGTTGTGCCCGGAGGCGAGCATCCGGTACCCCTCCCGGGCCGTGAGCCTGTTCAGTATTTGCCGCTTCACCACGCCGCATATCGAGCAGATGCTGCGCCTCCTCGTGCGGCGGCGTGTTTCATCGATGGTCCAGCCGAAAACCTCTTTTAGCGAATACTGCGCCCAGGCGAGATTTCGCGACCCGGCAAACTCGGCGACCGCGTCCATCGAAGCTTCCGAAAAGCCTTCGATGCCAAGGTTCACGTGGAGGCCCCTGGTCCGATATCCAAGGCTGTCCAGGATGCTCCAAAGGGCGAGCGAATCCTTTCCGCCCGAGACGGCAACGAGGATTTCCACCTCGTTGGATATCCCGAATTTTTTCATTGCCTTTGCAACGGCGTTCTCGCAATAGTGAATGAAGCAATCGGCGCACCAGATCGTGTTATGGCTTGGCAGCCTGATTTCACCCTTCGATCGGCACCTTTTACACTTGGCGTTTTCAGGAAGCCCGGGAATATGGTATTCCATGCACCTCAGCCTGCTTTTGAATATGAATTGCGGGCTGATCGTATTCTATTTTTGCCGATGAGGCTATAATGTTTTCATCAAATAAATGTCATCAGGTGGAGACCGGGTATGGAAGAGATGCACTACGAGGGCCTGATCATCCGACCTCCGAGCGAGGCCGACAGCATATTGCTCCAGGTTACCCTCGGATGCTCCCACAATAAATGTTCCTTTTGCGGCGCGTATAAAGACAAAAGGTTCACGATAAAGGACCAGGCCGTAATCGATGCCGATATAGATTACGCCTCCAGGAATTTCGGGTTCGCCAGGAGGGTCTTCCTGATCGACGGCGACGCGCTCATCATTCCGCAGCAAAGGCTCGAACTGATATTGTCCCGGATAAGGGAAAAGATGCCCTGGATACAACGGGTCGGAATTTACGCCAATGCCAAGGGGATTTTACGCAAAACCGCGGAGGAACTCGAACGGTTGCGCGACCTTGGGCTGAAGATAGCCTATTTCGGCCTGGAAAGCGGAGACGAGCAGGTGCTGCGGGACATGAAAAAAGGCCACTCGCCGGAGCGCATGATCGAGGCCGGACGCAAAGTCCGGGAAGCCGGGATGAAACTCTCCGTTATGGTCATCCTCGGGCTTGGCGGCCGGGACGGATCGATCGAACATGCGCGTGCAACCGGACTGGCCCTTTCCGCAATCGATCCCAACTACGTCGGCGTGCTCACGCTGATGATCTACCCCGGCACCCCGTTGTCCGCCCGGGTGGAAGAAGGCCGATTCGATCTGCTGACACCTCACGAAATGCTGCTCGAACTGCGGGAGATGCTTTTTCACACCAACATGACTCGCGGCCTTTTCTTTGCCAATCACGCATCCAACTACCTGCCGCTAAGAGTCAAAATGCCGGCGGATAAGCAAAAGGCCCTCGATTTGCTGGACAGCGCCCTGAATGGCCAGACAGCCCTGAAGCCGGAGTGGATGCGAGCATTTTGATTTCAAATCGGAGGCGCTATCGTCACGAGCACCCTCATGTCCTTTTTTGCCCGCAGGCCGTGCGGCTCGCTGATCTCCGCGATCAGAACGTTTCCGGGCCTTGCGTCGAGTACCGCGCCATTTTCCCCGACGAACTCACCCTCGCCCTCCAGGACGGCAATGGCGACCTGGCCCTCAATTTCGTGCGAATGAACCGGGAGTTCCTGCCCGGCCTTGAAATTGAAGTTCAGTATTTTGAAATATGGTGAGTCGTGCACCACGAAGTTTTTGAAATTCCGATCCGAAAATCCGTTTTCGGCATATAAGTCTATTCTTTTCATGGCGTCTCCTTTCTGCCGGTCTTAAGCTTTGTTCGTACGCCAATCATTCCTTATTAATGAAAAACATTCGCCCGATCATTCGATTATAAAAATAACGGCTCATCTCTTTGAACGCCTTGACTTTAGTCAAAAACAGGAGGAAAGTTGAAGCGATCTCTCATGAAATTCCAAGCTGCTCCAGCACTCTGCTGAACCACCCCGCTGAATCATCTGGTAAAGCGCTTTTTTCGAAGAATTACCTTTTCCAGCATTAAAACCTTTCCACCCATATAGCTCGCAGTCGTGCCCAAACATTTCAGCAGGAGTATGCGATGATTGATTTCACGTTTACCGAAGAGCAGGAAATGTTCAGAAAGGCTTCTCGAGAGTTCGCTGAGAATAAAGTGGCGCTTTTTGTGCCGGAAATGGAAAAAACGGGCAAGACCCCGCCTGAGCTCGTTAAAGCATTGGCTGAGGCCGAAATGCTGGCAATAACAATCCCGGAGGAATATGGCGGGCTCGGGCTTGGCTTCGTTGCGAGGATGATCGCACTGGAGGAGATCAGCCGAATTTCCGTCGCAACGGCAATGATGCTCCAGGTTTTTGCCTTGGGGATCGATCCCATCGTCCGTTTTGGAACCGAAGCTCAGAAAAAAGAATATCTTCCGAAACTTGCCACGGGAGAGCGGCTGGCGAGCGTGGCCGTGACAGAGCCGACCGGAGGTTCCGACCCGACCGGCGGCCGGACCATTTATTCCAAAGACGGAGACTGTTACATCATAACCGGCCGGAAGTGTTTCATTACCAATGCTCATATCGCCGACACGCTGACCGTTGTGGCCAAGGATGAGAATAACCCCAAGGCTTTTTCCGCTTTCCTGCTCGAAAAAGGGATGGACGGTTTCAAAGCTACTCACGAAGAGCACAAAGTCGGTATGAAGGGATGCAATACGGGCGAACTGAGCCTCGATAAATGCCGGGTTTCTTCCGATCGCCTGCTGGGTGAGGAAGGCAAGGGATTACGGGTCAGCATGACCGCCATCGGCGACGTCGGACGCGGGGGGATGGTGGGCTGCGCCCTTGGACTCCAAACAGCGTGTCTGGAGTCGGCGGTGAAGTTTGCCGGCGAAAGAATTCTCTATGGAAAACCGATAAGCAATCTCCAGACTATTCAGAACAAACTGGCCGATATGAAAATCGACCTGGAGGCCGGGAGACTCCTCGCGTACAGGGCCGCAGCCATGCAGGACCGGGGCGAGCGAAGCAGCAATGAGTATGCCGTGGCCAAGTACTTTACTACCGAAGCCGCCCAGAAGGCCGCCAAGATGGCCGCCGATATTCACGGCGGCTATGGCTGCATGGAAGAATACCCGGTGACCCGGTATCTTCGCGATTCGTTCGTGCTCGGACCCTCCGCCGGAACCAGCGATATCATGAAGGTGATAATTTCCCGGTGGGTGCTGGGCTGATATTTTTTCACAGGGGAATTCAATGAATATTGTCGTGTGCGTCAAGGCCGTTCCCGATCCCAAACAGATATCCAAGATCCGGATTGACCCGGCCACAAAGACCCTGACGCGCAGTGACGCGCCGCTCGTAATGAATCTTCTGGACAGGCATGCGCTGGAAGCAGCCCTTGAGCTCAAGGAAGCCTGCGGTGGATCCGTAAGCGTAATCAGCATGGGACCTCCTGCCGCCGGGAGTGTCGTCAAGGAGTGCATGGCGCTGGGAGCTGACCGGGGCATTCTGATGTCGGACCGCGCATTCGGGGGCGCCGATGCATTCGCCACTGCGTTCACCCTTTCAAGAGGCATAGAAAAAGCAGGTCCATTCGATCTCGTCATATGCGGCATGGCGAGCAGCGATGGCGCCACCGAATGGGTAGGCCCGCAAGTTGCCGTCTTCCTGAATATTCCCGCTGTGACCATGGTACGTAAAATCGAAAACCGGCAATCCAGTGAATGGATCGTCATTGCAGACTGGCAAAACGGGTATCGCAGGGTACAAGTCCGGCTGCCGGCCCTGTTCACGGTGACAAGGGAACTCAACCGGCCAAAGGCCCTCAGTTTTTCAGGGATCATCAAAGCCCGCAAAAAAGTGATCGAACAATGGGGACTCGATGCCATCGAGGCCTCCGAGGAAATGGTTGGAGCCAGGGGCTCCCCAACAATCGTTTCCGAAATCTCACCGGTCGAAAAAAGAAGAAATGTGGAAATGCTCTCGGGAAACGCTGAAGAAAAAGCCGACAAACTCGTATCCCGGCTTGCTGAAGCCGGAATCATCCAGTGAATGTGGGGGCCTGGACATATGAGCAAAGACTTCGGTCCGGTATGGGTCATCGCCGAGCAGGCCGGCTTTGAAGTGGAGATCGTGTCGCTTCAGCTTCTCGGAAAGGCAAGAGAACTGGCGGATGAACTCGGCGTGGCGTGCGAAGCCGTATTGCTGGGGCGAGGTCTTGAAGGAGCCGCCCGGAAACTCACGGCGGCGGGCGCCGACCGGGTGTATCTCGCCGATGACCCGGCGCTCGAGTTCTATCAGCCTGATATTTACAGGGACATCATCTGCTCATTGGCCCGCGAAAATAGGCCCGAGATCATCCTGACGGGTTCGACATTCATGGGACGCGAGCTTGCCCCCATCGTGGCGGCTTGCCTGGGCACGGGCCTTACCGCCCACTGTACCGGCCTGAGAAACGATAAAAACAAAAACCTCGAGCAACAGGTCCCCGCGTACGGCGGTCTGATGTCGATAATTTGTCCGGAAAAGCGCCCCCAGATGGCGACGGTCCCCAGGGGCGTTTTCAAAACTCCGGAGCCTGACAGCGGCCGAAAAGAGGCAATCATCCATGTCCCCGTGCCTGAAACGTCTGACACGCGCGTCCGGACTCTGGAAGTGGTCCGGGAATCGTCACCCGGTATTCAGATAGAGGATGCACAAGTGATTATAGCGGGCGGCGCCGGCGCATGCAGCCCGGAAGGATGGGGAATTATAAGCGATTTGGCGCGGACGATGGGCGCCGCCCTCGCATGTACGCGTCCGGTTGTGGATGAAGGATGGGCGCCGCTGGACGCCATGGTCGGCCAGAGCGGAAAAATGGTAAGCCCCGAAGTTTACCTTGCCGTCGGAATCTCCGGCGAGCAGCAGCACATGATCGGCATCACGGGGGCAAAGCTCATGATCGCCATCAACAACGATCCGGCTTCCCCTGTTTTTCAGCAGGTGGACCTTGGGGTGGTGGAAGACTGCCGGGAATTTCTGCCGTTACTGATCTCGAAAATCAGAGCCCACAGGCACGAGAAGTCGAGCTGAAAGTCGCGCAGGTTTTTCTACGACCCGGATTTTTTGCCCTCGTCGTATTGATCGACGGAACAATCGCAGCCTGAAGTTCGAAAACCCAGCATGCTGTTGATCACAGCCGTGGCGCAGCCTACGCCGACCTTTACGGAAACGGCCCCCGCCGGGCAGTTCAGGGAGCACGCTCCGCACTCCATACACAAATCCCTATCGATTATTCGAGCTTTCCGGCTTGATATTTCGAACACCCCACGGGGGCAGACAGTCGCACACATGGCGCATCCGGTGCACGCCTCCGGGTCCAGTTTAAGAGTTACAGCGTCTTTCAGATAAACCAGTGTGCCCATAAAACCTCTATCAGATAAATATGGAAATTATCCAGGAAGCCGTTCCCAGCGCCAATGCCGCGATTTGCATCGGCACCGCGAATCTCATCTCTTTTTTCACCCCGGAAAGGGAGGTGAACGTGGAGCACCCCGTAAAGTTCATGGCCAGGTAAGCCGAGACCGCCGGAATTATGAGCATCCAGGCCGCAGCCCAAAGCACGCCGGCATGGGGCAAAATGCTCCAGGAAGTGCGCAGCGCCAGGAAAACCAGCGCGCAAGCGATTCCGGGCCAGACGCCCTTGAGAGAAAAAGTTCTCCCGGGAAGCCATGGGAGAAAAGCCGGCGTCAACACGCATCCGGCCAATATCGCCATTAAAAGTCCAAGGCTGTTGAACCATCCGAATCGAAGCGCGCTGGACACAAACCCGCCGCCGGCCAATCCGCTCAACAGAAACACAAGGGGCAGGACCATGAGAAAAGTCTTCAAAGCATGAATTATTTCAACCGGAACAAGAGACAAACGCTCGCCGATTGTGAACGTTTTGATGCGCATGCCCGGCGAAGCTTTCATCCCGGATTCCATGAAAACGGGCAGGTCAGCCGCGCGAACCGGACCGTAGACCACCTTGAATCCGGAGAGGCGGCGCGCCTCATGCGCCGATATGCCCGGCGCGCCCAACTGTGGAACGATGACCTTGCGATGCCTCACGACTCCGGCCAGTCCGCTCGCTTCGATCCTGCCTGCCAGTTCTTCGGTCCCGAAAGTCCCCTTCCCCGCCGCGCACCAAACGTTTATACCCTCGGTGTCGAGGACCAGTATCCACGCGTTCTTACCGGGGAGCGCTTCCCGCAGCAGATCGAAACTCATCTTAAAATTGGCGGACACAAAAACGGGGGAATCTTCATCGGGGACCCCCAGTGCGTAAAGCCCGGGGTCAACCCTGTAGTTCATGCGCCCTATTGCACAACGAACCTTGAGAGCGCCCAGCCTGTCAGGAAAGCGAAGCCTTGATTCTACCACCGGCGCCTTTCCGGATGGCGTTTCGATTGAGCCGACAACAAACGGCTGATTTAAGCCAGGAAGGCCCAACCGGGCCTTTATTGGTTTGGGCGGTCAGCACGGGGGCTTGGCGGCCCGGACGCATGCCGGGGCCGCAAAAATATTGCCGGGCCCTTCCGCGGCGCCCGGCTGATTCTCGATACTGCAACAAGTTTTATCGTCGATTTCGTTCAATACAAATCCTTCATGCCGGCAGGGGGAGACTGGGGGCTTGTCCGTAAATAAATCCTTTGTGTCCGCATCCGGCTTTTAGATCGCTTCGGCCGCTCCTCAATCGCAAAATTCTCAACGTAGGCCAGCTACGCCTGCGGTTTTGCTCAATCGTCGCGACCAAAATCGGTCTCAAAATCCGGCGCAGTCCCTAAAAGGCCTATTTACGGACAAGCCCTTGAATTGCACATGCCGCCGGATTCTCCCAATATATCTTACCAGCGTGAAGTTTCCACCTTCTTTTAAACTTCATGACCTGCGGCGTCGGTATTAGACCGAGGCAACGGAGCCTCCGTCAACCCTGTAGTTGGAGCCCGTCACGAAGGAGGCCCTCTCGGATGCCAGAAACACAACGACGGCAGCCGTCTCCTCGATGGTTCCGGGACGGCCGAGAACTATATTGGGCCGATTTACCCTCAGGAATTCCGAGATTGCCTCATCCGCGGTAATGCCCTTTATCTTTGCCCGCTCGGCCATCATATCCTCAACCAGGGGGGTCATGATGAATGCGGGTGACACCGAATTCACAAGGATATTGTCCGACCCGTATGCTTTGGAAAGGCTCTTGGTAAGGTTGATAAGACATGCCTTGGTTGCGTTGTAGTGAGGCATGAAAGGATCGGGCTGAACACCGGACTCCGATGATATGTTGATGATCCGGCCCCACTTCTGCCGCTTCATAAAGGGCAGGCAAAGCCTGGTAATTCGAACAGCCGACATGACGTTCAATTCGAATAATGTAAGCCAGTCCTCATCCGTAAGGGTTTCGAAGTCAGCCGGGTTCCCTACGCTTCCGACGTTATTAACAAGTATGTGGACGGTTCTAAACCGGTCTGTGGTTTCGCCTACAAACCGTTTGATCTCATCAGGTTTTGTCATGTCAATGGAAGCGGAAAAGACCTCGCCGCCCCGGTCGCGGATCTCTTTTTCCGCTGCGCCCAGCGATTCCCTGTCCCGTGCGCATATGGCCACCCGGCAACCTTCCAGGGCAAGCGCCACGGCAACCGCTTTCCCTATCCCCTTGCTGGCGCCCGTAACAATAGCAGCCTTTCCCTCGAGTTTCAAATCCATGGCATCTCCTCTTTTTTGCCTTCGGCTCCGTAAGCCGCTCTGCGGTCGGAATAGCCGGTAAGTTCAGATCTCTCCGGACACATCGTAGAAAATGCCTGCGATCAGCTTTGTCAAGAGTGAGACCGGTACGGTATCAACCCGTTCCTATCCGAAGTCATCCTGGTGCTGTCACACTGAATGTTTTCGATTGTGAATCGATGTCCGCGCAACGGAGCACAGAAGAAAATTGCTGAGTGATGGAATTCATGCCGGAAGCGCGGTTGCCATACCCTCGCCTCTTGCGCTCCGCGCCCGGATAACAAGTATCCGGGCCACCCGGGTGCTGTAACACTGTTCCGGTTAACGAGCTGTGTCGGCCACACAGGAATGCGGTAATGTGGCGGATGCCCGGCAGTGGCGCTATTATCCTGGCCCCCAGAGCCGCGCAAGGGTGTTTGATCTTCCTGCTTCTCGCTCCTGCTTCGTGCTTCTCATTCGGGATCGAATCAGCAGAACAGGTGTTCGTTTCCGAGGCGGACACGGGTGAGACCGGCCTCTTTTGCCGCTTTCAGGCATGCTTCGGCCTGGGCCATGGAGGTGGTCGGGGAATCGTCCATCAGGAATTCAGGGGCAAAGCCCAGGAGGGCATAAGGTATGTCGGGATTTATGCGGGCTATGAAGGACGCCAACCCGTAGACTTCATTTTCATCGATATACCCGGGGATAAGAGGCGTGCTGGCCACGAGCGCAGGCGGAGATCGGCGTTCCGAGGACCACTCGGCGGCCCTCGCGAAATTGTCCAGTATCTTTGAGTTTTCAAAACCGCAAAGGGCCCGATGAGTCCCGGGGTTCCACGCCTTGAGATCGATCTTCACACATCCTCCGGAGCGCACGGAGAGCCTGATCATCGCCCGTAACCCGGAAGGCTCCGACGACCCGTTGGTCTCCCAGCAGATTCGCAGAATTCTGCCGGGATTTTTTTTCAACAGCGAATGGCTCAGGCGGAGCGCATAGGGAAGCTGCGGACCGGGGTCGCCGCCAAAAAAGCATATGCAACTCGTATCTTCCCGGACGGCCCTCTCCAAGGTTTCGACCTTCGACCACCTTGGGGAAAGATGGGCTTTCTTGAAGGACCAGTTTTGGCAAAAGAGGCAATTGAGATTGCACGCTTCAAAGGAAACGGCCAGATTGCAGAAGCCCACCTCGGGACCGCTGTCGTGGGCAAAACGAGGATAACCCGCACCCGTGCCTCCCGCGCAGACCCAGTCAGCCACGCAGTTCGTCGGGAGCGGATCATAATAGGTGGATACCAGGCCGCGGGTTCGGCCATCGTTTCGCATGCTCGATTCGCAGCCATGCCTCACTCCGCAATACCCTTTCTGGTTCTTTCCCAATCGGCACCGCTGAAAACACAACTTGCACTCGATTCCACCGGGTTTGATCACGGGGCGCGAGGGCAGGCCAAACATTTCCCTCGACTCTGTATGGACTTCTTCGATCCGGCCCCTGCACTCGTCCGGGCGATCTCTTACGCAGGAAGGGCAAATCCCTATACAGGTGGCAATATTATCGAGGCCCTTGCCGCACAGAAGGCATTTGGCCCCTTTTTTGCCAGCTATGGCTTTGGACCTTATTAACATCGGATGTTCCGAACCGGGTGATTCAATTGACAGATCAATCAGCAGATCCTCGGAAGCTGCTCGCCCCGCAGCATATCCACAAGGCGGTGGCCTCCGATTCGTGTCCTGAGAAAGACCCGTCCCGGATTATCGGCGACGACCTCCCCTATGCAGCAGGCCTGCCGCCCAAGCGGATGCGATTTCATGGCAGCAAGCACGGCATCCGCGCCCTGAGCGGGGACGATCGCAAGGACTTTCCCCTCATTGGCCACGTAAAGGGGATCGAGCCCCAGCACTTCACAGGCGCCCAGGACGTCTTCCCTGATGGGAAGCGCCTCCTCGAATAACCGTATGCCAACGCACGACTGCTCGGCAATCTCGTTCAGGGTCGTCGCAACCCCGCCCCTGGTGGGATCCCGAAACACGTGAATTTCTGCAAAGGCCTCCAGTATCCTGTCCACCAGTCCGTTGAGGGCCGCCGCATCGCTTTTGATTTCATTTTCGAATGCAAGACCCTCCCGTTTGCAAAGCACCGCCATGCCGTGATCACCCATCGTGCCGTTGATCAGGACCTTGTCCCCCGGACGGGCGTTCCTGCCGTCTATATCGATTCCGGCCGGAACGATCCCGATCCCCGACGTATTGATGAACACCTTGTCGGCCTTGCCTTTCGGCACAACCTTGGTGTCCCCGGCTATGATCTGAACACCGGCGGCTTTGGCGGCCTCCGCCATCGAGGTTACCACCCTTTTCAGATCATCGAAAGCGAGCCCCTCTTCCAGAATGAAGCCCGCCGTAATGTAGAGCGGCTTTGCGCCCCGCATTGCAAGGTCGTTTACCGTCCCGTGCACGGCAAGGCTTCCGATGTTTCCTCCAGGGAAAAAAATGGGATCGACAACATAAGAATCCGTTGTCATGGCAAGAAGTCCCTGCTGGACTTTGAAGACGGCGCTGTCGTTTCTTTCGGCCAGGAACGGATTATCGAAGGCGCTCATGAAAAGGGTTTCGATAAGTTCGTGCATGGCGCGCCCGCCGCTTCCCTGATCGAGTTGAATAAGAGTTGGCTGCATTCGATTATCCCCTGGAAAGACCCGGAATCCGGTTTGCCGGAACCGGATTCCCAATCATTCGTTATGGTACCTGTAATAAGCCCCGCAAGTCCCCTCGCCGGACACCATGCAAGGTCCCTTGGGATCCTGAGGCGTACAGACTTTGCGGAAAAGACCGCATTCAGGCGGGGTCATTACACCTCGAAGAACCTCTCCGCACTTGCACCCGGGATGCTCTCTGACCTCGATTCTCGGCATTGAAAACCGTTCGGTCGCGTCGAATTTTTTCCATGCCGGACGAAAACCCAGCCCGCTTTTCGGAATAACCCCGATGCCGCGCCAGGTGGAATCCACGGGTTCGAATATTTCGTCTATGAGTTTCCGCGCCGCGGGGTTTCCTTCCAATGAAACGGCCCGACGGTACTGGTTCAGAACTTCGGGGGCGCCCGCCTCTATCCGGTCGACCAGAAGGGAGATCCCCTGCAGAATGTCCAGGGGTTCGAAGCCCGTTATCACGCAGGGCACCCCATAATTCTTTACGACTTCCTCGTAAGCACCCGCGCCGATTATGATACTCACATGACCGGGGCACAAGAACCCGTCGAGCTTCACCTCTTTGGCTTCAAGCAGCACCTTCATCGCCGGCGGAAGCAGCTTGTGGGCCGAAAAAACCGAAAAGTTGTCCACCCCCAGGTTCGACGCCTGCTTGATCGCGGCGGCGACCGTCGGCGATGTGGTTTCAAACCCTATGCCTATGAATACGACCTGGCGGTCCGGGTTGTCGCGGGCGAT